>Ga0137308_100137_pt1 | contig 133450 bp, 95 predicted proteins | sample Inofrocosms_June_FD_97181 | JGI IMG/M metagenome (GOLD analysis project Ga0137308, IMG submission 97181) | Mouse cecal microbial communities from Vienna, Austria - N-Acetylneuraminic and N-Acetylglucosamine D2O microcosms_June | ecosystem: Host-associated > Mammals > Digestive system > Large... | reverse complement strand
GTAACCCCCTTGCAAGTATAAGTATATCTTCGTATCCGAAGAATGTCAAGCCTTTTTCTTCGGATGCGGTGATTTTTATTCGATTATGCAGAAAGTGAGGTATCATGGATATTAGTATGGATAGTATTGGAAATAGAATCAGAGAGAGAAGAAAAGAATTAAGGCTTACTCAAACAGATATGCACCGTGAATGTGGCATTACATCCGGAGCACTTAGTCAGATCGAGAACGGAAGCAGAGTCCCATCTGCTATTGCTTTTTTTTCAATTTCACAAGCTTTGAATTGTAGCATGGAATATCTTATTACTGGAGTATCTTCGGAAACGAAGAATATTGAAATCTTCGGAAACGAAAAAAAGCTTTTAGATGGTTTCCGGGAACTGTCTGAAGATGACCAAGAGGAACTCTTAGGACTATTGGAGATGAAGCTACGGAAGACCCATAAGGCAAGAGAGACAAGTGCAAAATCATCCGAATTGACGGATACAGAAAAAGGTAACATGGTAGGATAATTTTTTTGCTTTATTTTGGGTTACTTGTCACCCAAAATATGTAGAATTGTTTTTCAGGGAAACATTTCCCCAAAGTGGGCTAAAAGCTTGTAAAATGGGGCAATTCTACACATACAATTCCAAAGCTCCATTTTGTAGAATTGATTTTATCCAATCCGGCTCCCACATGCCGGATACTGCTGCTGACAAGTAACGCCTATTTTTTCAAGCGTTACTTTCAAAAAACCTTTTATTTATAGGGGCTTTTGCGGTACTCACCCATGTTTCTAATTCTAAATCAGTAACGCAATAACGCCCCGTTATAACGCTTTCACTATTTTCAAGCACGAAAATCTAATGTATAATATCATTACAACCTTAAAGAACGGGGGAAAGTCGCAGAAACCCTATAAAATCAATGCTTCCTTGCACTCTCCTCCGTTCTCCTTCCTTAAACACATATAAAAAAGCATCTTAACAGCCTATTCACAAAATCGCTGTCAAAGATGCTTTATTTTCTCCCTTTCAAATTCGCCACAACCCTATATTTCACGGGGTTTCCCGGCATTTCCCACCCCTCTCACGGATGTTCCCACTCACAAATACCTTTTTGTCATTTATTCTGTTAGGTTACATTTCTTGTTGTTTGCATAGGCTACGCTGTAATCCGTTCCCGCCTTATAGCCGGAAATTTTCATGCTGGGCTGTGTCTGGGCTTTTCCTGTATAATATTTTGTCTTGATTCCGGTTACTGTGGCTTTCTCCACTTTCTTAGGTGCAATCACAAATTTTACCGCCCCAGAAACAGCCTGCGTATATTTCTCTGTCTCTTTTACCGTACCCTTGACATAGTAGGTCCCTGCATTAACCGGAGCTGCAATTCCCTTGGTGCACGCAGCATCCGTATAATAAGCATACGTTACCTCTGCCCCTGTATTCGTGGTAGACGCCGCCTTCGGATGCGGCTTTGTTTTACCGTCATAGGTAAATCCTCCACAGGTTATCGTTAAGCTTCCCTGTTCTTTTCCCGGATTCTCCTGGTCTTCAGACTTCTCTTTCACTGTCAGGGCCGGCATATTCTTCCCATTATTGCTTACCAGGAAACCGGAAGTTACCGTCTGCAGACGGAAGATTGCATGGGTTGCATTTTCATCCTTTAGAAGTTCTTTTACAATATCTGTCACATCAAACGTCTTCTTGCCAAGATCTGTTTTGGCAATCCACTCCTTGCTGTATACCGTAGCATTCTTGGAATAGTCATTGTTCTTTGCCGGATAAGTAGCTGCATTTGTCAGTGTGATGTCACCCAGTCCATTGCCTACCGCAAACAGGCCTGCTTTGGTCTTATTGTTACCCAGTTCATGGTTAATGTCTACCACGTTAATAGAAACAGTAGCCTGTATCTTCTCCAGATCCAGTTTCCTCCATGTATCTGACAGCTTAAATGCCAGACATCCTACCCTCGTACTTCCAAGTTTATTTCCTCCAGTTGCAGTTTCACCTTGTATATAAGCTGCTGACTCATTGCTGCCTTCGGGTGAAGAATCACTGCCTACGGCAATCAGGTATGCATTGTCAGCGCCCACATTTTCCTGGCTGCCGGATGCCCCGAATACCACATCAGGATCGTTCCAGCAGGCATATGCCGTGAAACTCTTGTCTACCACCGTATCTTTCGTTATCTCTTCTCCGCCTTCTTTTGCTGTATACCAGCCTAAGAATTCAGATCCGGCTTTTGTCGGAACCGGCAGCACTCCTGCTTTCTCCCCCGCTTTCTGGTCTATGGAAGCCTTTGAGACCTTTCCACCGTTGGCATCAAACGTAATCGTATAAACTGTGATGGAAGCATCCTTTTCCCAATGGGCATAAAGGGTCATATTTTGGGTAACTGCAGTATCTCTTGCTACCAGATTTCCACCCTCTTTCGCATCAAACCAGCCCAGGAATTTAAAGTATTTCCTTGTAGGATTCGGCAGGCTTCCAATTGTCTGACCATCTCTGATCGTCACGGAATCCTCTGACAAAGTACCGCCGTTGGCGTCTAGCGTTACCGTATGTTTCACTGGTGCATCCCCAGATGCATTTGCCCACACGGCCATTCTCGTGGACTTACTGTTTGTCTGGTACTCATTGGTGTCCCCTCTGTTATTTGACGCATAGAACGGAACCGCCTGTAACGCAGCATCTACTTCCGTACCGCCGTTTTTGTATTTCACATTGCCCGTAATCTCTACAACGTCTTTCAACAACGTTTTATTTCTGGTCGCTGTCAGTTCACTGCTTCTGGGAATCACAAAATTTCTGGGATCAAAATTGCTTTCACCGATAGTTGTGCTGTTAAACTGCGCATTTCCCGCTTTTTCTAATGCATAGACAATCGGTCCCCTCTCAATGGCTATCTTACCCTGATTTGTTGTGATATTCGGGTTTGTCTCGCTTTTCCTTACCTCCATGGGCAGCTCAATGTTGATGACGTCTCCCGCTTTCCACTCTCTTGTAATGGCAACATAACCTTTATTTTCATCCATGTCAATCGTATCGGTCTTTCCTGCCGATACCACTTTTATAACAGCATCCTTATTTACCTGGTCTTTTACCCAACTTGGAATTCGGATGTTCATGGTGAATTTCTTCGTTCGTTTCGGATTAACCGTGATGCCAACAGAACCTTCCCAGGGATATTGCGTATTCTGGATGAGGTTCACCTCTGTTCCGCCTACATTCAGGTTTCCATCACTTCCCACAAAGAGATTCACATATACGTTATCTCCATGTATTGTATACATATACTCACTGAGCTTGGCAATCGTCCTCATCAAGTTCGGCGGGCAGCAAGCGCAGGTAAACCAATCCTGTCTCTGCACGCCGCCGTACATGCCGCCGTCTGTACTTCCTCCTTTCTTGGGAATCTCCAGCTTATTGGCATAGTAGAATTTATTTCCTTCCAAATTCGTCCCGACGAGAATTCCGTTATACAATGCACGTTCCATGACGTCTGCATATTTGGCGTCTTCATGCACCAGATTCATACGCTGGTTCCAATTCGTCAAGGCAATGGATGCACAGATTTCATTGTAGGAATCGTTATTGGGAAGTTCGTAATCCCCGCCGAAGTCCTCTCCATGGGAGGCTACTCCAATTCCTCCTGTAATATAAGTCTTTCGGTTGGCAACGGAATCCCATATGGTGTCCAGGATGTTCATATAAGCCTCTTTATCCGGGTCTCCGTCCGGCAGCAGCCTTGCCACATCCGTTGCGCCAGTGTACAGATACGTTGCGCGCACTGCATGTCCTACGGCATTAGTCTCTTTCGTAAATGGCTTGGCATCCTGGGAGTATTCTCTCTTACCATCCTGATAACCCTGGTAACCGCTTTCCCGTAATGTATAATCCTCTCCACGCCGGTCAATCAATGTCTTCGCTGTTTGTACATATTTATCGCCGGTTCTTTCTCCCTCATACTCTTCCACTAATTTGGCAAATTTTACAAGGGCAAGCTCGATTTCTTCATGTCCCGGCACTTCATGGCGCGTTCCATTTGGTCCGAAACGTTCCACAATATGGTCGGCAAACCTACGTCCAGCGACGTACAGCCTGTAATCCGGCTCACCGATTCCTTCCCGATAACGTGTGTATGCTACCACTGATTCCAGAAAATGCCCGGCAACATACATCTCATGGTTACTCATATTCCGCCAGCGGTGCGTCCCGGGAGCCCTGCCCCCTTCATAAATCTGTGCACGCAGCGTGAAATGCGTATTGATATAGCCGTCTGCATATTGTACTTTCTCAATCTTGGTGATCCAGCTTTCCAACTGCTGTTCCAGTTTAGCCTTCTGTGCCATAATCTCCGCATCTACACTCTCGTCTTTGATAACGGAAAGCGTATAGGAAATTGCTTCCAATGTCTTATAAATATCCGTATCCTGGAATACAAGGCCGCTGAACGCCTCATACGGCTCTCCATTCAGTTTCTTTATCGCATTGTCAAAATTCGGCTCTCCGCCGGAAGACTGCTGAATCTGGTAAATTGCCTTATTTAAGGAATTTATGGCATTAATCTTCTGCTTAGGCAGCCAGAAATCATCTGTCAACTTGATGTTCTCAAACGTCACCGTACTGTTCTCTACAGCTGCTGCCGCTGCCTTCTTAACCGTAACATTTGCTTTCGCAGTAATTTCCGTATGGGGAACAATCCCTTCCACTGTGAAAGTATCTCCCACTTCATCATAAGCAGCTGCCTCAATCCCATCCCACTTCCAAGTTACGGGCATCAGCTTGGAGTTAAAACTCTCTGCAAAATCAAAATCCTTCTTGGTCGCGCTTTTCAGGCTTGGCGTCGAGTCGTCAAAGGCAACGCCATTGGCAACCACAGTATCCGGCAGAATGGGCTTCTTCCCGGGCGTTGTAGTCGTCACATAATCATCAATGCTTTGAATTTCATCAATGCTGACTTCATATGCCGTCTTCATCGTCTTGTCCCCGGAAGCCATTTCCAGATTAATGGATGCGCTGCCCTTATCTTTTGCTTTGATAGAGACAGCCTTTGCATTATCTACGCCGACAATTTCAATTTTACTTTGTGATGCGTTCGGAATACTCCATTTATAAGTAAATGAGCCGCTTACATCCTTAGGAATGCTCTCTGCATAATACTCAGAGGCCTCGCTTTTTAACAGCTGTTTCTTACCAGTAATCTTTGCACCGACAAACTCATCCGTAATTTCCTTGCCAAATACTTCCCACTCACCGATTCCGATGCCGCTTTTGGGAGATGCATTGTTCGGACGGTTTACGAGGAGCCGCAGCTTACTCGTCTTTACCGCTTCTTTAAATGCAACGCCATTCCAGGTCCTATTCGTCCCCTGGGTTCCGTTACCTGCTACGCCAACGGAAGTTAGTGCTGCTCCCTCTGCGTCTTCCATAGCTTCAATATCTTTCCAGCCATCCGTCACATAATCCCAATACTGAGCCTTGCAATCTTCCGGGTATAATACGCCGTCTCCGCTCGCTGTGCCAGGCTGTAAATCATCGGCCCACCACATCACGCGCATACTGGTGATATCATAGGGTTCATCCCAAGATAATGTAATGGGGTAGGGATACATTAAATCCCCTCCATCTTTCCAGGTATTCCATGACGTCTTGCTGTCCCCTCCAAGCGCCATGTTGTTTACATTATCAACAGACGTCCCTGTATTGCTATAATCTGCGGAAGCTTTTGCCTTAGGCGCAATATTAAATCCCGTCACAATGGGATCATCCTCATAATCACCGTATACTTCCCATTCGCCAATACCAACGCCGGCATGTTTGCTTGTTCCATCCGGCCTCGCAATGAGTAAGCGAATCTGGTTTGTCTGAATTTCTTTTGAAAATTTTACCTCATTCCAATAACGGTTTTTCTCTTGAAGATAATTTGTTGCATCATCGGGAGAAACTGCGGTCTGCCCGGAACCGTATTTGACGCCTACAGCATCCGTTGTCTTTCCAGTCTCATCAATCATACCTGTAATCTTGACCCATCGGCTTCCATCCCAGTACTCAGCCTCGCAACTCTTCGGGAACATTACTCCGTCCATCGGGTCTCCTGCCTTAACATCATCGGCCCACCACATCACTTTCAGGCTGGACAATGTCCGTTGGCGCGGCCATTTCATCACAATCGGATAAGGATATCGAAGATCGCCCTCATTTTTCCATGTATTCCATGTCGACTTCGTGTCTGCATTTCCTGCGAGTTTGCCATCGTTCACATTTGCTGTGCTGCTGCCGCTGTTAGAATATCCTGCTTCCACTGTAGCTTCCCCAGCAATGTTTGCCTTTTCCACAGACACAGATTTGTGTCCATATGCTTCCCACTCGCTGATTCCTACGCCATTATCGCCGGTTCCGCTGCGGGTAATCTTAAGGCGCAGCTTTTTCGTCTTAATTTTACTCGGGAACTTCACCGTATTCCATTGTTTGTTGGCGCCGTTCACTCCATTACCGTCACTATTATTGTAGAGCACGCCTACCTGATCTGTAGTTTCATTACCTTCATTCTTCATGCCGGTAATCTGCACCCATTCCCCTGCATCGTTCAGATATTCTACTGTACAGTATTTTGGAAAAGTGACTCCTTCCGAGCCTTCCTTAGCCGCATTGTCTGCCCACCATATAATGCGCATGCCGTCAAGTTCCTGGATCACCTTCCACTCCAGCCAGATAGTCGCGGGATATGACAACCCGCCTTTTTTCCAGCTGTTCCATGTCGTGCTGGAATCTGTGGCCAGATATCCATTGTTTACATTCTTGGGGTCTGTCCCTGAATTCGAGTAATCCGCGCCTGCCGTTGCCTTCCAGGCAATATTTTCTCCATCCAGGGTAATTCCTCCCGGATTGGGGTTCTCCCCTTCCCGGGCTGCCCCTCCTTCCTCCTGCGCCGCCATAACAGCCGCACCGGTCCATACGTCTGGAAGCATGGTAAGCATGAGTACCAGACTCAATACAAATGCTGTCCCACGTTTCCATCTCATGGTTCTACACTTTCTCATTAAACAATCTCCTCCTTTTTCCCTCGTTATATAAATAATATAAAAGAATATCTAAAAAAAAGGATTGGACAATTCCGAACAAGAGATTGTAAAAAACCGACTTTTTCTAACTGCTTAAAGCAAAGGCGGCGTAAAATCATCTGATTTGATGATTTTACGCCGCCTTCTTAATTGTTATTACTTAATCTATAGGTCTTTATTTTTTTACAGTTATTGTAATCTTCGCCTTCTTGCCATTAAACGTCTTGACTGTGATGACCGCTTTTCCTTTCTTGAGCGCTTTAATCTTGCCCTTAGAAGATACGGACGCAATCTTTTTCTTACTTGAAGTGTAGGTAATCTTATTGCTCGCCGTTTTCTTGGGCAGCTTTACTTTTATCTGGAAAGTTTTACCCTTCTTCAACGTCTTCTTTTTGGCATTTAGGCTGATTTTCTTAGGTGCAGCTTTCACGGTAACCGTACATCTTGCCGTCTTGTTGTCAGCTTTCGCCGTAATCACTGCTTTGCCCGTCTTCTTCGCCGTTACTTTACCCGACTTAGAAACTGCAGCTATCTTGGGCTTATTAGATTTCCACGTTACCTTGCGGTTGGTCGCATTGTTCGGCTTAACCGTTGCTTTAAGCGTAAATTTCTCTTTTACGCCCAATGTCAGGCTCTTCTTATTCAGAGTCACTTTGTTTACCTTGATAGGCTTGGGCGGCTTAACAGGGCTTTTTACGGTCACCTTACAAATCGTCTTACAGCCGTTAGAAGCCGTGACTGTAATGTTTGCCGTTCCCGCTGCCTTGGCCGTAACCTTTCCATTCTGATCGACGGAAGCAACCGTTGTCTTATCCGAACTCCAGACAAGGCTCTTATTCATTGCGCTCTCACTGCCCTCCACCGTTGCCTTCAAGGTTTCACTCTGGCCAACCGTCAAACTGAGCGCTGATTTATTCAGCTTCGCTTTCCACATATAGACAGCCGGCACACCCTCTAAGGTCGGTGTAATCACCATCTCGCCCTTTTCATCGAAGAAAATTTCATCAATACAAGTCTCACGGTGCACGCCGAATGCCTCCGTAAAGATATCCAGCGGCGTGTAGAACCTGTGGTATGCCATGAAATACCGCTGTTTGCCATCGCCGTCCTGCACATTTAGCACGGACTGATGCCCTGAGCCAAGGATTCCCAGGCTCTCATTCTTAGAAAGAAGATTTTTCTTCTTTAAGGTCACGTTCACCTTTCCGTCATCCTGGATGAGTTCATCGCTGACGCCGTAATTTACATGGTAATTGGGGCTGTTAGCGTCATCACAGGTCCATGTCCAGTGATATTTCCCATCCACATTTGTTACAATCACGGATTCACGGAAATCAGTAAGTCCATTAATCTGCTTGAGCGTACCCTCTTTGATGCTTATCATATCATCATTAAGCTCTGCCAGCGCTGCGCTTCCATTGCCGAAGAGAATGTACGACCTTCCATCCACATCTGTAAAAATGGAGGGGTCAATCGCCTGGCCCATGTTCACGCCAGCCGCTTTGCACATATCGACCGTCATCAACGGTTCTCCCATATCCTGATACGGTCCTGCCGGGCTGTCGGCAACCGCCACGCCGATAGCCGACTGTCCGCCGGATTTCTTGCCGCAATAGTAGAAATAATACTTATCATTTTTCTTCTCAATTGTAGGAGCCCATGCGCTGCCGTCCACTGCCCACGGAGAGGCCGCAATCTGCACGCCCTTATCGTTGACACCCGGATTATCGTTTGCCAGTTCCATGATGATTCCTTCATCCTGCCAATTTTCCATATCAACGGAAGAGAACGCATGGAACAATGTACCGCTCCAACCTGGATAACCGTCTGTCGTCGGATAAATCCAGAATCTGCCGTCAAAGTAATCAATATCGGGGTCCGCATACTGCCCTAAGAGCGCTGGATTCCGTACTATCTTAGGTTTCTTGATCGTATATGTCTGAGTCCTTCCGGCAAATGAAGCTTTAAGTTCCACATCTTTTCTCAAATCAAGATTACCGCCAGTAAATACCTGCCCATTAATTGTCACCCTGACATCGTTATCGAACACTGACAACGCTACCGGAACAGATGACAAATTCGTGCCTTTGCGCACATAGGAGACAATATTTTTGCCCTCCATGCAGGAAAATACAGCCGTATGGTCGTCCGTCCCTCTAAGTTCCAGCGGGTTATCGGGTACGCTGCCGACAGAAGCGCCCCGCACAAGTGAAACGGTCTCCATTGCCTCCGCATAGATTTCCGTCTCTGAGAGCGCGCGGTTATAAACCTTGAAATTGTCGAATCTACCTGTGAAATAAGCATCCCCCTTATAAAAAGATTTCCCCAGATATGACAGCAAATCTGTGCCCAAATCTGTGGTGAGAATCCCGGTATCTTCATTGACAGCCGCCAGTTTGCCGTCTATATAAAGTTTCAGCGCAGCGCCATCCATGACAAGCGTCACCTTCTGCCATTGCCCGGTTGACGCGCCATCGCCTTTCACTTCCTTTTCCGACTCCCAGCTTGTAACTGTCAATGCGTCGCGCACCTGTGTCCCACGCACGCGCATAAAATTATATTTCTGGTCGCTCTTACCATAGGCAAACGTGAAGAAATTCCCGCTGCCTGCATCCGATCTCACATCCATAGAAATCGTCATCGTATCACGCTTGTCAAAAAATCCCATGGGGATTTCTGCATATGTATAAGCGGAGCCGTCCAGTTTCAACACTTTACTTTCACGCTCTGCATCATAGACTACCTCGGCATTGCCCCACAACTTACCGTTATCTTTGGTACTATTTCCCAAAGCAGAATCGGTGATGGTACGCTTTCCTTCATCCCCTTCAAAATCATAAGTCAAGACTGGCTCCTGAGCTGAAGTCTCCTGTTCCGTTTCCCTGTCGCCAAACGCCTCCTGAATCCGCGCGTCTTCCTCCGCTGTCAGGCGCACGACCGTACCATGGCGGAACTTGCCGTCCGGGAAACTAGCCGATGAAGATAAAGTAAATTTGCCGCTTGCTAAATCATCTGTCAAAAAGGCTTTGTACCCGCTGTCGTCGCCCATCGCGCACCATTGCCCGTCCGGGAGCTGGTATACGGTAAGCCCTTCGCACCTGACAAATCCGGCGTCGCTGCTGCCGCTTCTTGTTATCAATCGTTTCCAGGAACCGTTGGGCGTACTCTGCGCTTCACCGTTACGGACGTCAAGGACGTCTTCTGTGTCCAGGGTATCGCTCACATCAACGACCGTATTCCAGTCGGAAGTAGAAAAACGATAATATTTGCCGTCTTCCCCTTTGACAATCGTTGTATCAATAATATTCACTTCCTTCCCCGAAGCCGCATCCTCGCTGAGCCATACTTTTGGTTCCGTAAAGGTGACAAAATCCTTCGTACGGCACACATAGACGCGCAGCGCATTATCTTCTGTATCCGCCTTAGACTTATCGCGGGCAGACCAGTAAACCACATAATCCTGTGTGGTATCATCATAAATTGCCTCCGGCGCCCACACGCATCCAGCATTGTCAAATCCAGCATAAACGAGACGTGGTTCACTCCAATTCACTAAATCTGCGGACTCCCAGATTACCAGGTTCTGGCTGGCGTTCAGCTGATCCCAGCCGCTTCCGCCTTCACCGCCGCCTTCTGCATGGAGATCCGTACCCAGAATCCAGTACTTGCTCCCGTCTACCGACCGAATGAGATGCGGGTCACGGACGCCAAGGTCGCTTCCCTTGGCATTGTTTACTAAAACTGAGCGGGAAGTGCCGTTGACCTTATTGAGCTTCTTCCAGGTCATTCCGTCCTCGCTGTAGCCGTAGAAAATCTTCTCATAACCGCCCTCTGTGCCGAAATTGAGCCACAGGTAGCCTCCCATAGTATTGTCTGCCGCTCTCGCTTGCAGCCCTTCCTGCACCTCTCCCTGCGCCTGCTGCTGCATGGCCTGCGGCTCCTTGTCTGCTTGCAGCTCCATACCCGCAGGCGCTGTCGTATCCGCCTGTCCGGCAGCTAATGAAACGGACGGAACGCCGGATATTGCCATGGCTCCGGCAAGCAGCCAGGCAAAGCATTTCTGTTGCAATTTTTTGTGCATAATATACCCTCCTTTTTCCAAACAGAATATATGCAGATTATCCATATCTCTTTCCCACTATGCAATCATCTGTCGGCATATATTCTTTATTTTAATAGTTTTACTTCACTATTTGGTATAAAGTTACCATATTTAGTAAAATTATTCAAGAAGTTTTACTTTAATTATTTAACCTTTATCTGTACCCCAGATTACTTATTCTTAAAAATCCGGCTTTTTACAATTTTGAAAGCGGAGATGGCAGATGTCGGAATTTTACAGATAACTCCTCGGCTTTTTACATGGTTTATGTTAAAAACACCTTTTAAAATGTAACTAACTTTAAATATTTTTAAGAAAATATTTAACCAAAAGGAAGGAGAATGTAATATGGTAAAACGTAAAGTAAAACAACGTTTCATCGCCCTGTTGTGTGCAGCCGGACTGGCTGCCAATTCATGCAATCCGGTCATCGCGGCGGGTGAAACAAAAGCCAATGCCCCAAATGAGGCGGCATTAGAAACAGCAGAAATTGCCGCTATTGATTTTAGTACAATGGCAGACCTTAGTTCCCTAAACGGATGGTCGATTAGCACTGGCGCCGGGACAGCCACGCTGGAAAATGACTCTGAACAGGGAAAAGTCCTCAAACTGGCTCATCCATCTGGTGGTGCGGAAACAAACCTGGTCTATGATTCTTTGGGAATTAATGAAGATAACTACCGATACGTCTCTGTAGAAACTGTCATCAAACTGGGCACGGAAGCACATGCTAACCAGTTCAGCATCCCCTATCTGTCTGACAGCTCCGGCAAAAACGCTTACACACTTCTGACAGAAGGAAACTGGTCTGAATACAAATGCCATGTAAATAACAGCAGCACAAAGTTATCCGCCGGAGCCGTAAATTTAGGCAGATGGCAGACCATATGCATAGATATTGATTTAAAGGAAGATACCTTCCGTGTCTCTGTAGATGGAGAATACCTTCTTGTAGGCGCGAATGCCCGGGAAAAAGTAACAAACCTCAACAAAATCAGATATTTTGCAGATTCCTGGAATACCGGAACCATGTACATCAAATCTGCCAAAGTAACCGCACAGAAGGAGCGTACACAGAGCGCAACATTTTATGTGGCTGTAAGCGGGAACGACGGCAGCAGCGGACAGTCCAAAGACACGCCATGGACTACGATTGACCGGGTAAACCGGGAACACTTCATCCCCGGAGATAAAATCCTCTTCCAACGAGGCGGCAAATGGGAGAACCAGACATTGCAGCCACAAGGAAACGGAAATGAAACCTCCATGATTACCATTGGCAGCTATGGGGATGAAAATGAAAAACAGCCTTTACCGCAAATCGCTGCAAACGCCAAGATGAAAGACGCACTATTCCTCTGCAACCAGCAGTACTGGGAAATCAGCGAACTCGACGTCTCCAACACTGCCGAGGGCTTTCCTATGGCTACAAATGGCATAACGCCCACCGGCAATGTTACCGAACGCACAGACAAAGCAGGAAATATGCTTGGCGACTACCGCGGCATCCATATTGCAGGCCGTGATGTTGCAACGTTACAAGGCTTCCGAATCCATAATGTAAAGGTACATGATGTAACCGGACATGTAACTTGGATTGGCAATACGGGGCATTCAGACCCGGGAATTGTAAACAACGGAGGGCTGGACGGTTCCAAAAGAACCGGAGGACTGCTCATAGAATGTCTCTCGCCAACCAAAGGCATTGCAACGCAGTTTTCCGATATTATTATAGAAAAGAGCGAATTTATCAACAACTCTTTCAGCGGCATTGCTGTAAAGCAGTGGCACGGCGAAGGTGATCAATATAAAAGCGGCGCCTGGGACGCCAGAAACGGCGCCGGAGGCGCACCGGATTACTATGACCCAAACTGGAAGCCCCACAGCAATATTATCGTTCAGGATAACTATATCAACCAGGGCGCTTCCGCCTATGCATGTAACGGCATCTATCTCACAAGCGTCAAGGATTCTCTGGTTCAGCGAAACGTACTGGAACATATTGGAACCTGCGGCATTGAATTATATTTTGCGGACAACGTAGCTGTACAGTACAACGAAGTATCTGATGTTGCCAAAAAATCTTATGGCGCAGATGACAATGCCATCGACCCGGACTGGCGTGTGACTAACGCACTGATCCAGTACAATTATGTTCATGACTGCGGTGAAGGCTTCCTGCTCTGCGGCGTTGCTTTCAACTCCGGCGTCATCCGCTACAATCTGGCGCAAAATTGCACAAGAAGCTATATCCACTACTCCATGGGAAGCGGATATTTCCAGATTTACAATAATGTATTCTACAGAAGTGCAGACGCCCCCGAAAACGCTACAAACAACTTTGACCCATGGGGAGGCGGCTCCGCCGCATATTTCAACAATGTTTTCTATGACGGCAAAGGCGCGGGCTTTAACTTCAGCGGCGGCACAAGTTTCGCCTACCATAATAACGCATATTTTGGAACCGCAGCGCCCTCCAAGGAAACCAACCCCATTCTTCTGGCTAAGGAACCCTTTGAGGGAACGGCGCCGTCTATAGAGCGCGCCGGCAATTTTGAAAAAGGCGTACTCTTAGAAGCCAACGGCCTGCGTCCAAAACAGTCTTCCGCGCTGATTGCCTCCGGCGTCAACAAAGACTCCAACAATATCAGCATTGATGATGGGCTGGCTGCCAAAGGGACAAAATTTAACTTTACCCCGCTGGCAGCAATGAACGATAACAAATCCTGGAATAACTGCGTGAATATTGAAAGAAAAGACTATCCAACTTTCACAGACACTACAGGAACTGCCGCAACATTTGACAAAACAAAAACGCAAACTGAGGCAGATAAAAACGCTCCTACTATCGGCATGTTTGAGGTGGCAATGGATGCATCAGCCATCGTGCTCCGTGGTACGGTCGCCGACGGATTAGCAAACGCGCTTGCCAACACAACGGTAACTGTCAAAATAGGAAATAAAACAGTTACTACACAGACAAATGACGCAGGAGTTTACCGGATTACTGAAGGCCTGGCAGCCGGAGAGGCAACTGTCTCAGCCGGCGGAAAGACCGTAACAGTTACGCTCGCAGCAGGAAAAATGAACGTCGCCAATATCACAACGGACTTAGAAGATATGCCAGCATCTTATGAAAAAACGATCCTAAACGAAACCTTTGACAGCGCTCCCAAGGATGCTTTCGTCTTTGACACTGGTTCAGCCGTTGAAAACGGCCAGTTAGCCATTACCAAAAATATGGGCAATGCCCAGGCGGCCGTTGCTTCCTTTTCGCCACAGGTGAGTAATCAAAAAGCCATTGATTTCAGCTTTGATTGGAAGTGCGAAAAAGCAGACAAAATGGGCTTTGAATTCCGTGACAGTTACGACAGGCTTCTATTTGCAGTATGTGCTGCCGGCAATAGCAAACAGCTTCGTACCTCTACAACCGGCGGCGCCGTAGACAGCGCCAAAGCCGCCGCCAAGGAAGAACCAAAATGGAATCCGGTTACACTGGATACCGCTAAGACTTATACGTTCCATATCCATGCCGATTTTACTGCTAAGAAAGTAAGTTTCCGTTTATCTGAAAAAGGCGGCAAGATTCTTGCCCAGAAACTGAATATCTCCACAGACGCAGTAAACCTGGCAAAGATGAATGCGTGCAGCTGGTGGGCTTCCAAACCGCAGTATATTGACAACTTCAAGCTGACGGCTCCACAAGAAATCTCACTCCCGTTAGCCGGAAAAAACGTATACGCTTTCGGCGATAGTATTGTTGCCGGACATCAGTATGGGAAAGCAAGCTTTATCAACTTTGTTGCTGACGGGGAAGGCATGAATCTTAAGAAATTTGCCGTAAACGGCGCAACCATTTTAGACGCCAAATATGAGGGCGGACAAATTCTTGCCCAGCTTGATAAGGCGCCCAGCGCCGCCCCGGATTACGTCATCTTTGACGGTGGAACAAATGACGCGGAATATCTGGTAAATAATACAAACATTGGTCTGGGAACCGTGACAAACCCGCGGGCTGGCGCAACGCTTGATACAACAACATTTGCAGGGTCATTTGAACAGACGATTGTAAAGATGAAAGAGAAATGGCCTGGCGCGCAGATTATCTATGTTGCCGTGCATAAGCTGGGAAGCCGCAATACTGACATACAGGAACAATTACATGATATCCAGATGATGGCATGCGCAAAATACGGCGTTGCCGTTGCAGACGTCTATGGAGACGGCAAACTGGATACCACAGACGTCAATCAGAAGAACGCCTACACCTTTGACAGCCTGGGAGACAATGGGCTGCCCGGCATAAACGGTTCTGGAACGCACCCCAACCTGAATGCAATTGAAGAATTTTATGTACCGGTTGTGGCAAAGTCCTTCCGCACAGCTCAGATTCAAGTTCCTGAAACCGATAAATCTGCCCTGAAAAAAGCATTAGAAACGGCGAAGCTGCTAAAACAGAACGATTACACCTCAGCAAGCTGGAACACTTTCAAAAAAGCATGGACTACTGCAGAAGCGGTGTATGCGGATGAAAAAGCAACCCAGAGCCAGATAGATGAAGCCGCCGCTGACCTGAATGCAGCAAAAGAAGCTTTAAAGAAGAACAATGTTTCTACGCCAAAAGTTAAGGTGAAAAAAATCGTAATCACCAACGGCAAATCCGTTAAAATTGCGGCAGGCAAAAAGATCAGCCTGAAGACCAAAGTAACGCCGGCAAATGCGGCAAATAAGGCTATAAAGTGGACGTCTTCAAACAAAAAATGGGCAACCGTCAGCAGCAAAGGCGTCGTAACCACGAAAAAAGCCGGCAAAAGCAAGACCGTGACTATCACAGCAACAGCCAAAGACGGCAGCAAGAAAAAGGCTGCTTTTAAGATTAAGATTATGAAGAATGCTGTTACGAAGATCAGTTTCAAGACAAAGACCCAGAAAGTAAAATTCGGCAAGAAGATAACCCTTAAACCGGCCATTAAGACCACCGGCGGTAAAAAGGGACGCAAAACAGCCAACACAAAACTTACCTGGAAATCTTCCAATAAGAAATGGGCAACCGTCAGCAGCAAAGGCGTAGTTTCCACAAAAAAGGCCGGGAAGGGCAAAACTGTAACCATCTCGGCAACTGCAACAGACGGAACCAAGAAAAAAGCTACTATCAAAATTAAAATTTTAAAGAAATAAGATATTCAAAAAGAAAGGAATTTCCTCTAAGTTTCAAGGAAATTCCTTTCTAATCCATAAAGAAGGGATGAAAAAGAATGAAATCTATAATTATCTTACTGTCTGTCGGAAAATAACCACATTTACACATACATTGCGCAAACGCTTTAAACTCTTGATGTATAAATAATAACAGAATTATTTAAAAAATACCTTGGATTATTCCGAACTACCCTTGAAAAAAACCGACATTAAACATTCAGGGCGCTGTCTCGCCGCCCAATATCCCAGCCACTCTCTTACGGAACTTCTGCGCCCCTTCCTCAGCTGTCATCTGTTCATAAAACACAGCGTTACCAATCGCTTCAAACGCTTCATTCACTGCTGATATCCCAATTGGATCCGGGGCCGGCAGTTCTCCTGAAAGACGCTCCGCTTCCTCATGATAATCAAACATACTTTCCTGCTGCATTGTAAGCTTCCCGGAACTTCGTAGGTTTTCCCTGATCTTTGAGGAAACCGGCATCCCCCGTTCTCCTTTGAGGATATCATTGGCTTCCTCCGAATTCAAAAACCAATTGATAAACTCCGCACATGCCTCCTTCACCTTAGAATTCTTTGCCACGCTGAAAAACATGCTGGGCTTCATCCACAATCCCTTCTGCCCTGAATCCTTCCCCAAAGGCGGCGTCACTATTTTCAGGCTGTCATTAAACTCCGCCATCTTTGCAGCATAATTCCCCCATTCAAAGATCGTTCCGGCACTTCCAGTCACCACCGGGTCCGCCTCCTGCCCATGCGTCAAAATTTCCGCCATCTCATCCGGGTTGGGCGATATGCCCTCATCCATCATGGATTTCCACATATTAAAATATTCCACAAGGATGCTGTCGTCCGCAAACCCCAATCCATTTCCTTCCTCATTAAAAAGACACGCTCCATGCTGCCGCACCCAGTAATGAAGAAGATTGATATCACCTGTAACTCCTACAGCGACAACCGCGCTTTTCTTCCCGGTCGCCTCCGTAATCTTCCGGTTCATGTGAATATAATCCTCCCATGTCCAGTCGGAATCAGGCTCCTTTATACCTGCCATATCAAAAAGCTCCGGATTATAGCCCACTGCCAGCGTAGTAATCCCCAAAGCCATTCCCGCTATCTTATCCCCCTCCCTGCCGGCATCCACATACCGTTTATCAATATAGGAGGTATCAATAATCCCATTTTCTACAAACTCCTGTAAATCTGCAAGCGAGCCATTTCTGGTATAGGTGGAAAGATACATATAGTCCATCTGCACAATATCCGGCATAGAACCGGAAGCCGCCTGCATGGAAAGCCAGTCAAAATACCACTCCCAACCCATGGGAATCATTTCAAATTCAATATCCGTATGCTCCTCCTCATAAATCTGTATAAGCTCCTCCATAATCTGGCGGCGATTCTCAAGTCCCCACCAGGCAATGCTGATTTTTGTCTTCTCCTCCGCCTGCCCGTCCTGTTCTTCCGTTTTCTGATTCAAACCGCATCCAGCCAGCAACAACACAAGAATCATTCCAACGGCCGACATACACAGCTTCTTCCATGCCAGGTTCAATGCCTCACCTTCTCTCCATCAAAAACTATCTTGTTCCTGCATAATACGCTCCTTATACTGGGTTGGCGTCATATGGAGGATTTTCCGAAAAGCCTTGGAAAAATACTGTCCGTCCGGCGCATAACCCAGCATCTGTGCCACAGCGCCGATTTTTATTTCCGGACGATATTGGAAAATCCGCTCTGCCAGCAGCATACGGATCCTGGGCAAGAATATGGAAAACCTTTCTCCCTGAACCTTCTGGAAAATCCGCCCCAGATAATCTTCATTATGGTACAAAACCTCTTTTGCCAAATAGGAGAGGCTGAGCTGTGAATTGGCTACATGAACAAAAACCGCCAGCAGGATCTCCTGCGCTTTCGCCTCGTCTGAAGAAGGCTTTGCCAACATCCCCTGTTTCTCTGCCAGACTTTGCACCAACTGCTCCATGACGCCAATTTCTGTTCTCTTCCTGTTTTTCAAATGCAGGGCTTCTCCATATAATGCCTGCAAAATCCATTCAGCTGCAGCCGATTCCCGTTCCACAGTATACCCGTTTAAAGAAAATTTTATAAAAGCCAGGCGAATTTCAAAAGCAAGCGCTCCATAATCCTCCGCCTCCCGAATTCGTACATAATCCACAATCCCCTTTATATCGTCCTGTCTTTCGCGAAATAAATCATATCGCAGTAGGGAAACGTCGCCCACTGTCTTACGGACCTGAAACAGCCATTGTAACTGTTTATACATTGCCGCTATCTCTTTGAGGCTTCCCGTTTCACTAAGCATTGCCCAAATTTTCTGTCCATTGGGGCGCATACACTTTTTTTCAATAATTGTAACCGCCTTTTCTACCTCCGGTCTTCTATCCTCGCCAATTAAAAACACCAATTGTTTCCAGACGTCTGCCGACAAAATGTATCTCTCTTCTTTCAGCAGCTCTGAGAGCATATTTCGTATCACAAACTGCTCGATGCCGTCAAACTCCTGCTCTGAATAAAACGCTAACAGGCGCCAGCATCCTCCCCTCTTTTCCCATTCTTTTAGAAAGGTCGGCATCGTCTCCTCTTTCTCCAAAAGCAATTCCCGGAACATCTGCTCTTTGGCGCTGTCAAACATCTGAGCCGTTCTCCAACGGTTTTCCTCTTCCTCCCTCCTTTGGCGCCGTTTTGCTTCCATGCCCTCTTTTACCTTAGCCAACACTTCCCCAATCTGATCTTCATCACAAGGTTTCAACAGATAATAACGGATCCCCTGCTCCATAGCGCGGCTCGTAAACTCATACTCTCCATAACCGGAAAGCACGATCCATTCCACATTGGGAAACAGTTCGCGACCCTTTCGGATTAGCTCTATGCCATCCATTACCGGCATCTTGATATCGGTCAGCACAATATCCGGCTGTAGGGATTCTATTTTTTCCATTCCTTCCGCACCATTGCGCGCCGTCCCAACCATTTCAACGCCGAATTGTTCCCAGGGAATGAACTGCGCCATCCCTTCTCTCTCAATTTCTTCATCATCTACAATCAAAATTCTATACATTCCATCTTCGGGATAAGGATGCTTATCCTGGTCCCCTCTCCCTTCTTACTGTCTATCAAAAACTCCTGGTCAGAAAAAGTCATTTTCAAACGCTCGCTGATATTCTTCAGCCCAATTCCATGCCCTTTCGGCGTCATTTTAAAACTGCGCACCTGTGCAAGCATTTCTTCATCCATGCCTTCACCAGTATCTGCCACTTCAAGGATAATTCTGTCTTCTTGCTCCCGCACCCTCAGCCGGATACGACAGACTTCCGCCGCCTGTTCAACGCCATAATTGACGGCATTTTCCAGAAGGGGCTGTAGTACCATTCTGGGAATCATATACTTATCCAGGTCTCCCTCTGCCTCCACCACAAATTCCGCACGTTCGCGGTAACGTATCTGTTGGATAGCGATATAACTTTCAGCTGTTCTCAGTTCCTCTCTTATGGTTGTATAAGGCTCTTTGGCAAACGCCGCACGAAGCAGTTTCCCCAATTCCACGATCATTCTGGACGCCTCCTGATTCCTCTGGGCGCGTATCATCCAGTTCAAAGTATTCAACGTGTTATACAAAAAGTGCGGATTTATCTGCGCCTGCAGCATGCGGTAACGTGTATCCTGTATCAAAAACTGTTTCTCATAATTCTCATGGATCAACTCATCTATCTTGTCCAGCATCACTGCAAATTCTCGTGTGAGGACGCTTGCCTCATCTCCTCCTGCCACGGCTGGAAGCGTCTGTTTCGCCTCCTTGAACTTCCCATCTGCTACAATTTTCACAGACTTAGAAAGCCGCTCTAAGGGATATGTCAGCTTTCGGGAAACCCCATGCACAACCAGACATGACGCCAAAAACGCTGCCGCAAACCCCAATACCAGAAAATAACGTACCCTTTGAATCAGCCCAAACGCCTTAGAATAAGGAAACGCCGTTACATACATCCAATTCATGGGAGCCGACTTTTCGTAACATAGGAACATCTTCTGGCCCTGATAATCATTCATTTTATATCCGCCTTCCTCTTCCCAAGACGGAAGAGGCAGCCCATCCAGGGTATGTTCCTGATAAATAGTCCCTTCTGCCCAATAGACAAGCAGGCTGGAATCCATTTCCGGGAATTCCTTCAGCTCCGCCGCCAAAAGCTCTGCAATATCGCTAATCAAAAATACCGAACCAAGATAGTCCAGACTGGCATTCTTCCGTTCAAGAATATCCCTCCCCGACAGCAAATAGGGATATTCTTCTGTGGGAGAATATGTCTCATATCCGCCTCTTGCCTCTGCAAATCTTTGCATAAGCTTTGAAAAGACTTCTTCGTCCGCCTGCCCACAATCCGTCCCGAGTGTGATCTTTACTTCTCTTCCATCTGTATAAACCAAGCCTTTGACAGCGGAATTAGAAGCAATGCGGTTCATCAGAAGCTCCCGCAACTCCTGCAGCTCATAATAAAATTTGGAGGAAAGATACGGAAGCTCTGACATATCCGCCAACTTCTTCTGTATATCCTCATCAAGGGCAATCTGCATACTCAGATTCTCAATCTCATCTAATCTGTAATTTACCTGCCGGGAAAAAAATTTAAGTTCCTGATGGGACTTTTCGTAAATCTGCCGGTCATAGACCTGCAGACCCGCCTCAAGAAATACCAGAGATAAAATGCTGGTAATGCCAACTGCCAGAAAAAACAGCAGTGTCATCTTGCCGGACAATTTCATATTTTTAATATGTAATTTCCACCTCGTGTACATATCCTCTCCCCATTCCGCATCGTCTTGAATCAATACAAATCTAATTCGCTAAAATCTATACACAAATCTTCATAGATGCCAACTTTAACCTTGTCCTGGAATGTATATGTGAAAAGCCAGAATTGTTCCTGCTCCAAAATGTCAGGCTGCCCTCCATCCATTCCACGCTTACACCCTACGGCGTATTATAATAATCCTCCTCGCCATACGGATCTTCTACTACCTCTTCTTCCCCTTCTTCTTCCAAAGCCTGTGCCAATGACATAACTTGTCCTCCTTGTGGCAGCGGCACGCGACGCGCTGCGTCACCTGCCATTTCGGCGGAAGGCATTCAATAAATGCTTCGCATTTGCATTCCTCCTTTCAGATTTCTTCTTCCTTTTTCATCAATGCTTCCTTCTCCCTTCGCGTGAGCTGTTTAATCTGTACTTCACGGCTCATAGCCTCCTGTTTCGTCTCGTGTTCCTCAAGATACACAAGCTCCACCGGCGTGCGCACACGCGTATATTTGCCTCCCTTCCCGGCGTTATGTGCCTCTAAGCGTTTCTCTATATTGTTTGTCCACCCTGTGTACAGCGTTCCATCACTGCAACGGAGCATATATGTTACATTGCGCTTCTCTGACATACCATTTCCTCGTATTATCCATAATCTTTCTGCCAGCCATTTACAGCAATTATCCACATCCGGCAAATATCTATGTAGAGAGACTGCAAGCAGTCTCTTATATGCAAAGCAGCACCGGATTGCAGGTATCTTTCCCATTTCAAATTGTAAATTCCGCCAGAATGCCTTATCCGCGAAATATAAAACTCCATGTTTCTGTATAAAAATATGTGCTGCGATTTGTCTTTTCTATTTAGCAGCTATCCAAAACTGATGATGTTCACGATAGCTACTAATTATATATATGAAGAAAGTTCTTTTCCCGTGCCTGTTTGCCCAGTGCCGCTATCATTATGCATTTACTTTTACCATGCATTCCTTGCGGTAAAAACAAACGCCATATTTTATGATATTCCGATAACCTATCTCATACCATTCCTGCTGATAATTCTGTTCCTCAATCTGGGCGAGCGCAGCATCACATCCTGCTTCCATCTCCTCAAACTTCTTTGCCACCTTAATCTCTATAATAATTGCCATTCCCCGGACAGAAAGCGTATAGATTACCAGATCCGGCCTGCCATTGCCACTCTCCCGGTTGGAACGCACCGCGCATTCATGATGTCCCCGCAGCAGCCCGGCAAAAAATCCATGATAATAGCTCTCAGCATAATCATAGAAGCTGATTGTCTCTAAGAGCTGACGGTTCAGCTCCCGCTCAATCACCGGACAGTCTTTCTCTGCCAACGCCCGGTAAAATACAGTGAAGTCTTTCTGCTTCACTTGCTGCTCAAACCATTCCATCACAGTCCGGCGATACACATACAGTACCTCGTCGTTGGGTATGGCCATCTTCAAGTAAACATTCTGTCCCTCAAACCGTTCCGATATTTTCTTCAGATATCCGGTAAAAAACAGGAAATTCCATAAGTTATTCTGCGACTGATGGATGGCGTCATAAGTGATATCCTCATGAACCTCCACCTCAATGGTCCCGCCGTCCGCCAGACGCTCCACATCCTGCCTGACAATCGGATCTGCCGTCTCAACGAGCTCCCTGACAATACTGTTAGAGGAGGTGTTAGACCAATAGGGCCTGGGAAACGCATTGATATCTGAGACCGCAGTTTCCACATAATTAATAATGCTCCAGGGATTGTAGACTTGGGTATCGCCAAACCGATAACCGTCATACCACGTTCTCGCTTCCTCCATCTTCTGCTCAATCTCATAATATCGCAGCATTTCCAGCACTTCATCCTCTGTAAACCCAAAATATTCCGCATAATCTTTTGTCAGCACAGAAACCACCTTGAGATTATTTAATCCTGTGAAAATGCTCTCCTTGCTGATCCTCAGGCAACCGGTCACCACAGCAAATTCCAGACATTCATTCGTCTTCATAGCCGATTCAAAAAAGGAGCGCAGAAACCCTATCATCTGCGGATAGAACCCCTGAAAATGGGCGTTTTCCAATGGCACATCATACTCGTCCAGCAGGATAACCACATTCTTCCCATGCCAGGCTGCCAGACATTTAGACAAAAATTGCAGAGATGTCGCATAATCACCAGCATCACCTTCACGAGCCAACATTTTCTTATACTTTTCCTTCTGGGCATCCGTCAGTTCTTCCCCTTTCAGTACATAGCTGTGCCGCTCAAACTCATACACGATTGTCTCCCTAAGCACATGGTATGCCATGCCATAATCAGGCTGCTTGGCAGATTTGAGCGAAAGGAAAATAACGGGGTACTGTCCCTGCTCCCTGCGGTATTTCTCCCCTGCCTGCCAGATTTTCATGCCCTCAAAATACCGTCTGTTGTCCACGATATTCCCGTCCCGGTCCAGCTCGCACTCAAAAAATGCCTTTAACATCGTCAACGTCAGCGTCTTGCCAAACCGCCGGGGGCGGGTAAACAGGTTCACCTCTCCGCCTTTATCCAGCAAATCCCGAATCAGCAATGTCTTATCCACATAATAATATGGCTTATCTATCATCTTCTTGTAGAATTCAATCCCAATGGGAAACGGTTTCTTTTTCACATTTTCACCTCGTTTCTTTCTATCATACCACCCTCGCCGCCAAAAGTAAATGAGCGGACAGCTTCACGCCGCCCGCTCTGGTTACTGCTCACGCAACTCCACCTTTATTTTATTGAAGATAGCCCATAGGGTCTACCGGAACTCCGTCTTTTTGCAGTTCAAAGAAAAGATTTGAGCCCTCTACGGAGTAGTATTTTGTCGGCTCATTGACATATCCTAATATTTCCCCATTTTCCACATAATCTCCTGTATTCTTGGGAATTTCCTTTAACTGTCCATAAATGGCGCTGAACCCATCGCCCATATCAACGGTTATCGTAGCTCCTGTCTCCGCCGTTGTCTCCACACCGGTCACCTTACCGGCTGCTACCGCTTTTACCGGGGTATTGACTTCCGCTTTGATAATCACTGCCGGATTGTATTTGTACTGATCTAAGGTTGCAAAATACACAGTCTGGTCCATGCTGTAATTGAGAACCACATTCCCCTGCAACGGCCAATTGAGGTCTGTCTCTGCATCAAAGTGAAGAATCGGCTCTACAGGTGTCTGCACTTCGGCAATAACCTCCGGTTCATCCATGAAGTTATCGTTTTCCGGTGGAATAATGCCTGACACGGCTTCTGTTTCCTCTTTCTCCTTCTCTTCCTCTTTTTCCTTTTCCTTGGCTTTGGCCTCTTCTTTTTCTTTCTTCTTTTCCGCCTCTTCCTGCTTCTTTATTTCTGCTTCCTGTTTTCTGGCGGCATCCTCTAATTTCGCCTGCTGAATCTGTTTTTCCTGTTCCTTTGCCAGCTGTTCTTCCTGCTTCTTTTCCTGCTGGGTATAATAAATCCCGGTCATGCCAAATGCCGCAACTACCATAAACACAGCGGCAATCAGATAGGATTTCTTATTAAAAAATGCTGATACTCTTCTGTTTCTCATCCTGTCACCTTCCATTTCTGTTTGTTTTCTTTTTTAGTTTTTCCGAAAAAACAAGGTTTATACAGGATGAATCATAATTTTACTCTATATATTTTTCAATTGTCACATCTTGATAATAATAATTTAAAATTTCTTCATAACCGCTCCCCGCCTTCGCCATCTCATTGGCTCCATATTGGCTCAGACCTACGCCGTGCCCCATGCCTTTGGTGACAATGCGCATTTTTCCTTCCACCTCCTTAATAGAAAAGCAGGAGGAATTCAAATCCAGGCATTCCCGAAACGCTTCGCCCGTCATCGTCTGTGTGCCCACGGCCACCTCCAGCGCATAATCCGCGGCGTCCCGCTTCACGACAGAAATCCCTTCCGCAACGGATTCCTCGGTAAGCCCAGCCTCTTTGCACGCTTGATTCAACTTGTCTGCCAAATCCTTTTTCTCCATGAAAATAACTTTCAAAAAATTGTGGGATGGAATATCTATACTGCTGTCGACACTGCGAAGATAGGGCCGTTCTGCCCCCAAGGCCTCCTTAGCGTCCCTGGTTTTGCCCGCGCTGACCGCATGGAACGCCGCCTGAATCGGCTTTTCTTTCCAGACCAGAATTTCTCCTTGCGTAGCGGCGAGCGCTTCATCCAGTGCGCGGTAATTCTGCTCAAAGCCATCCTGCCCCCAAAGTGAGAGCATTTCTTCTCTTGACATGGACGCCGGAAGTTCCTCATCATTTTCCAGTGCGCAGACCAATGAAGTGCGGGCAACGACCGCCTGCGCTTTTATGGCCTCCGGCTGGCTGTCCAAGGGAATCTGCTCTGCCACGATCCCTGCAAGATACTCTTCCTCATCTATCTCCTGCCCATCTTTTTTTTCCTGAGGCAGAAGGCGCTTTTCCATAATCCGCTCTGTTCCTTCGGCGCCAGTGCTTGTCTCATTGCCCTGAAACAACAAAGTAACAATATAAGGCGCCGCCAACACCAGCACGCAGACCGCTAAAAATGTTTTTAATTTTTCTCTCAGAAAAACACCCCCTTTGACATACTATATGATAAAAAGAAGGCATGTATGTGCATGAAAATAGATTGCCATAATGTAAATATACTTGCATTTCACTCAAAACCATGATATGATTATACAGAACATTTGTTCTGCACAAGAAAGACGAGGATCAGGACTGTTATGAATACAATACCAATAGACATGGATCTAACAGAAAAGCTGACAATTTTATCCGATGCGGCGAAGTATGATGTTGCCTGCACGTCCAGCGGCGTAGACCGCAAGGGTAACGGTAAAGGCATTGGCAATTCCATCGCGCCCGGCGTCTGCCACACGTTTTCCGCCGATGGAAGATGTATCTCGCTGCTGAAAATCCTCTTCACGAACGAATGCATTTTTAACTGCGCCTATTGTTTGAACAACCGGGACTCCGATGTCAGACGCGCCTCTTTCACACCGGAAGAAATCTGCACAATCACCTTGGAGTTCTACCGACGTAATTATATCGAAGGGCTTTTTCTCAGTTCCGGCATTATGGTCAGTCCCAATTACACGATGGAGTTAATCTACCAGACGCTTCACCGTCTGCGCACGGTTTATCATTTTAACGGCTATATCCATGTTAAATCCATTCCCGGAGCCGACCCGGAACTCGTGGAACGCACCGGCTTCCTGGCCGACCGTATGAGTATCAATCTGGAACTGCCCACCGCGGACAGCCTGCACAAGCTGGCGCCCTGCAAGTCGCGCAACACAATCTTAAAGCCCATGCGTCAGATTCAGAACCGCATTACAGACAATAAGCAGGAACTTACCGTATACCGCAAGGCGCCGCGCTTTGTGCCCGCTGGACAGTCCACGCAGATGATTATCGGCGCCACGCCGGAAAATGATTTTCAAGTTATGAGCGTGGCAGAAGGTCTTTACGAAAAATTTTCCCTGAAAAGAGTATTTTACTCCGCTTTCGTGAATGTAAACGGCAATTCCATGCTTCCCGCATTGCCCGGTGGTCCGCCGCTGCTGCGGGAACATCGTCTTTATCAAGCGGATTGGCTGCTGCGCTACTATCATTTTAAGGTCTCAGAGCTATTATCAGAAGAACGCCCTGATTTTAACATTTTTCTTGACCCCAAATGCGACTGGGCGCTGCGGCATCTGGAATATTTCCCAGTGGAAATCAACCAAGCCAGCTACCAGACGCTGCTGCGCGTCCCCGGCATCGGTTATAAGTCTGCGGAACGTATTGTCAAGGCACGCAAAAAAACGCGCCTGTCCTTTGACGACTTAAAGAAAATTGGCGTTGTGCTCAAACGCGCCCTATATTTTATTACCTGTTCCGGGAAAATGATGTACAACACGAAATTAGAGGAGAACTATATCTGCGAGAATCTCATGCGGGATAAAACGCAGATTCCCAAAGACATCCGGGAAGGCGGATATCAGCAGATTAGTTTCTTTGACCGGGAACTGCAAGCAGATTTTCAGCTAACTGATGCAGAAATATTAACCTGATTTGACCTTAGGTCTCCTTGATTAGCCACGGAGTTTGACCTGAGGAGGGACCCAGCGAAGCTGGGAGGAGCCCTGAGGTCTCTTTCAATAGCCACGGAGGTATATTTAACCTATGTATATTTTTCTCTGCGAAGACAGTATTGACGGCATCTTTACCGGCGTCTACGATGCCTGGGCCAGCCGTTACGGCCACCAGAACGTGGCGCTCACCACACACGCGCCGGACAATTATTCTCTGTTTGACAAATACATTTCCGTGCCCTGCGACTTTGACAAGAGTGCAAAGGTCGCACGCACGCTGCACAGCCGCATGGGAGACGAGACATACCAGGAAATCTGCCAGGCCGCCTTAGCATTGGAACCAAACCATAAAAGGAAACTTATCAATAAAGCGGACGCGATTTATAAAACGATTGTTCTTGCCCTGTCGCTGCCAGATGCAGGCAAAGTACTCAATTATCTGGGGGAACCCTATGTCAACCGCACATTTCAGCTTTCCCGCTGCACCGGCAACGAGGCGCACCACCTTCTGGGCTTCCTGCGTTTTCAGGAATTAGAGAACGGCATTCTTTTTGCGCAGATTCATCCCAAGAATGATGTTCTGCCTTTCCTCGGAGAGCATTTTTCTGACCGTTTGCCGGAAGAAAATTTCATGATCCATGACGCGACACGCGATCTCGCCGTACTGCACCCACAAGGAAATGGATTTTTCATCACGGACACCAAAGAGATAGACCATCGAATGCTACAGCGGTTATCCCCGCAAGAGATGGAATACCGCAGGCTCTGGCGTACGTTTTTTGACAATATTGCTATAGAAGCGAGGAAAAACCCCGCCCTGCAAAACCAAAACCTGCCCAAGCGTTTTCGCAAAGATATTGTTGAATTTAATAGTATAGATATTTGAAACTGCCAATGAGTGTCAGCCGCCCCCCAGAAGATTACTAAGCCGCGCAAATTGCTCCAGCGTAAGAGTTTCTCCCCGCACATTAGCCGGCAGGCCCATTTTTTCCAATGCCTGCACAACTTGCTCTTTGCTATATGATATATCCGCGGCATTATTCAACCCATTCACCAGGGTCTTCCTGCGCTGGTTAAAAGAGGCGCGAATCAGGGCAAACATCTGTCTTTCCTGCATCACTTTTACCGGAGCCTGTTGATGCCTCGTCAGGCGAATAACGGCGCTCCCTACTTTGGGCCGGGGCATAAAACAATTCGGCGGCACATTGGCTACAATTTCAGGTTTGGCATAATATTGAACCGCCAGAGACAATGCCCCATAATCTTTCGTGCCTGGCCCTACCTGCATACGGTCGGCTACTTCCTTTTGCACCATAATGGTAATGCTCTCTATGGGCACATGGCTCTCAAACAGTCCCATAATAATCGGTGTTGTAATATAATAGGGCAGGTTTGCCACCACCTTGATGGGCTTTCCCTGATTTTTCTCATGCACCAGTCGATTGATATCCATTTTCAGTATATCCTGATGAATGATTTGCACATTTGCATATGCACTGAGCGTATCTTCCAGAATGGGAATTAGATTTTTGTCTATTTCTACTGCGGCAACCTCCCTGCCATGTTCACAGAGGTATTGTGTCATAGTTCCAATACCTGGTCCTATTTCCAGCACAAAATCTTCTTCGCCGACGTTCGCCGCGCTGATTATCTTTTCCAATACATGGGTATCAATCAGGAAATTCTGCCCGAACTTTTTCTGAAAATTAAAATTATATTTCTTCAATACCGCTATTGTATTCTGCGGGTTTCCTAACGTCGCCATGGTTTCCTCCTATGCTACTTTACTTCTGTGGCTGCGGTAAGATACCTAAGGCATCCTCCCTGCTTCGATTTACTTCTTTGGCAGTTTTTAAGAGACCTAAGGCATCCTCCCACTATGTGGGTCCCTCCTTAGGTCAAATGGTCCCTCCTTAGGTCAAATAACCTCAACGCATTTTCACGCGTCGCCTCAATTACTTCCTCCTCTGTAATTCCCCTCAGAGAAGCAATTTCCTTTGCCACATAAGGAAGGTTGAGGGAAGAGTTGCGCTTGCCGCGGTTCGGCTCCGGAGAAAGATAAGGACAGTCCGTCTCCAGCAATATACGGTCCAAGGGAATGCACGCCGCCGTTTCTTTCAGTTTCTTAGCATTCTTAAAAGTCACCACGCCGCCGATACCAATATAATACCCCATTTTGACATACTCGCGGGCAAGCTCCAGGGAATACGAAAAGCAGTGAATCACTCCCGGAATCTGCTCTGCATGAATTCCCTTCATCAGTTTCAGCGTATCTTCCGCGGCATCCCTGGAATGGATAATCACCGGCAGGGAAAGTTCCCGCGCCAACTCCATTTGCCGGCAGAACCAATACCGCTGCCGGCTCTGCGTCTCTTCGTCTTTCTCCCAATAGTAATCCAGTCCAATTTCCCCGATTGCCGCCACTTTGGGCAAAGCGGCAGAACTTCTCAGCCATTCATATACTTCCTCGTTAAGGTCTGCAATGTCGCTCGGATGGATACCCAACGCACCATAGATAAACGCATACTTTTGCATCAGTTCCAATGTACGCTTACACGAAGCAAAATCTGAGCCGACATTGATAATCGTACCAATGCAGTTTGCTTTCATAGAGGAAAGCAGTTCTTCCCTGTCAGGGTCAAACTGCTTATCATCATAGTGGGCGTGGCTTTCAAAGATCATGCCCTCCGGGCATACCAGCTTATCATCTGAACATGCCAGCTTATGTTCCGGCATTCCATACTGTATATTCTTTAACATATTTCCGCTCCCGCAGGCATATTTTTTTCCGGCGCCAGCAACGCTAACTCGCCGTTCTCATCCTCGGCACACAGAAGCATGCCTTCCGACAATACGCCTGCCAGCTTGGCCGGTTTCAGATTTACCAAAACCATAACTTTTTTGCCTACCATATCCTCAGGCGCATAATATTTACGAATGCCGGAAACAATCTGTTTCACCTGGCTGCCAATGCGTACCTGGGAACAGAGCAGCTTCTTGGACTTAGAAACAGCTTCGCAGGCAATAATCTCTCCTACCTGAAACTGCATTCTCATAAATTCATCGTAAGAAATCTCTTCTTTGGGTTCTATGTCAATCCCAGGCTCATCCTCCTGCGCCGGCATTTCTCCCAGCGCCCGCTGTTCCTCTTCAAACTCTGCGCGCTGCGCATTGCGGATCTCCTCTACTTTCTCCATAATCTCCTTCACATCCAGGCGTGCAAAAAGAATTTCCGGCTGCATTGTCACCTTGTTCCCACTCTCATAAAGGCCAAACTGATTGAGACACTCAAAATCGCGAATTTCCGTGTTGAGCTGTGAAACAATCTTTTCTGCTGTCTCCGGCAGGAAACTGTGAAGCAGGGACGCTGCAATGGTAATCGCTTCCGTCAAATTGTACAGCACTTGGCCAAGACGATCTTTCTTATCCTCATCTTTTGCCAAAACCCACGGTTCCGTCTCATCAATATATTTATTGCTGCGCCGCAGCACCGTAAAAACTTCGGAAATGGCGTCCGCCACGCGCAAATCATCCATCTTCGCCTTCACTTTGTCTCTTGCCGCTGTCGCTACAACCTTCAAATCTTCATCGACCGCTTCTTCTACGCCGGTTTTCGTAACTACTCCGCCAAAATATTTATTACACATAGAGATCGTGCGGTTTACAAGGTTCCCCAATATATTGGCAAGATCTGAGTTTAACCGCTCAACCACCAACTCCCAGGTAATGATTCCGTCGTTATCAAAAGGCATCTCATGGAGCACAAAATAACGCGTTGCATCCACGCCGAATAAATCTACCATATCATCCGCATAGATCACATTTCCCTTAGACTTGCTCATCTTCTCGCCACCCTGCAACAGCCAGGGATGTCCAAATACCTGTTTCGGCAAGGGTAAATCAAGCGCCATCAGAAAGATCGGCCAATAAATCGTATGGAAACGAATAATATCTTTGCCAATCAGATGCAAATCTGCCGGCCAATTCTTATTGAACAGCTCCGAGGAATCGCCCCCGGCATCATAGCCAATCTTTGTGATGTAATTTGTCAACGCATCCAGCCAAACATATACGACATGTTTGGGATCAAAACCGACCGTCACTCCCCAATCAAAGGATGTACGGGACACACATAAATCCTGGAGCCCCGGCAGCAGGAAGTTGTTCATCATTTCATTTTTGCGCGATACTGGCTGTATAAATTCGGGATGGCTGTTGATATGCTCAATCAGCCTGTCCGCATATTTGCTCATCTTAAAGAAATAAGCCTCTTCCTTCGCCGGCTTTACCTCGCGCCCACAATCCGGGCATTTACCGTCCACAAGCTGAGATTCTGTCCAGAAAGATTCGCAAGGCGTACAATACATTCCCTCATAAGCCCCTTTATAGATATCGCCCTGCTCATACAATTTCTTAAAAATCTTTACTACTTGTTCTTCATGGTCCTTGTCTGTGGTGCGGACAAAACTGTCATAGGACGAGTTCATTCTGTCCCAAATACGCCTCACTTCCCCCGCCACCTGGTCTACAAATTCCTGGGGGTTTACCCCCAGCTTCTCCGCCTTTTCCTGAATCTTCTGTCCATGTTCGTCTGTTCCAGTCTGGAAATAGACGTCGTAGCCTTCCTGCCGTTTAAACCTGGCAATGCTGTCAGCCAGCACAATCTCATAGGTATTACCAATATGAGGCTTGCCAGATGTATAGGCAATAGCCGTCGTAATATAATATTTTTCTTTATTGCATTTTGTGCACATACGTGAACCTCCTAGAATATATAGAATGAAACGGATATGCCGTACAAATATATTAGCTAGTACAACAGACGGTAAATTTTGCTGCATTGTACTAGTTAATATATTCGTACGGCACCTCCATCTCTCGTAATCCTCTTACAGATTGATAAAGCGGTCTGCCTCGTCCGTCAGAGTACCGGCAACCTCCCTGTTATCATCCATTGCTTCTGCAATCTCGCTGATATCTTTCACGAGGTTGGATGTATTCATAGCTACATTCGTAGCTCCTCTCGCGCTTTCACCTACCGCCGTGTTGATGCCGTTAATCGAATCTGTAATATTCCCCATCAACTGCTTCAAGTTGACAGACATATCGTTAAACCGGGTGACAATGTCATTGACATGGACAGCATCCTCATTATACTGCTTGCCTGCATTCACAAACCCTTCATAATCGGGCAGTATATTATCATTGATATATTTTACAATCGAATCTGCGCTGTCAATCAACTCATTTACAGCCTCAATTACCATGTTATTAATGGTCTGAATATTATTAGCAGCCTCCCGGCTGGAACTTGCCAGCTGGCTGATTTCGTCTGCAACAACTGCAAATCCTCGACCCGCTTCTCCTGCCCTGGCCGCCTCTATGGATGCGTTCAGCGACAAAAGATTTGTCTGCCCGGAAATGCTCAAAATCTCATCCGTCAAATCATTGACACGGTCTACGCTCTTGCTGCTCTCAATCGCGCGTTTCAGTTTATCAATAATCGCATTGATAATATCGCTCGTATTCTGCTTGTTATCGACTGCATTCTTCTCCAAATGCTCCGCACGCTCCTGCATGCCTGCTGCATAATCATACAATCCCTGTGAAGCATCGGACAACTCAATAATATTCTCATCCACAACGCCCACATTTTCCTTAATGTCTGTAATCGTTGAGGAAATAGTCTCCATAGATGCAGACAGCTCTTCCATAACGGCTGAAATGTCGTAAGAATTATTATTCGCTGTAGATACCTTGTCTGACACTAAATTAACGATAGTACCGAGCTGGTCGGAACTTACATTGATATGTCCCATAATCCCCTGCAATGTCTCAATAAATGTATTGATGCCGGCTGCCAGCGTACCAATCTCATCCGTACAGAAGCATTGCACACGTTTCGTCAAATCTCCTTCTCCCGCCTCGATGGTGGCAATGACATCACGAAGCTGTGCGTTGATATTGATAAGACGCTTGCACACCCAAGTCCAGCATACCCATACGACAAAAAGCAGAACAAGCACGCTGCACACAATGAGGATAATCGTTGTGCGGGTTACACTGCCATATACCTTATTTAAAAGCGACACGGCATTTGCCATGGCTTCTTTGTTGACTACAATCAATTCGTCGATCTCTTCCGTCAAAGCTACGCCTGCTTCCCGCAAATCATTGCTTGCAAGCTCAGACGCTTCTGCTTTCTGTTTCCTAGCGCTGTGATCCAGAATCTTATCAAAAATCACCAGATAACTCCCATAATCCTTCTTAAATTTGGCAAAGGCTTCCTCTTCCTCTGCGCTGAGTCCCTGCTCATATTGCGCACATAAATCTGTAATCTCCGCTTTCAATTCATCCGCTTCTTTTTCTAACGACAGTTTATCTTTAGTATCTTCCTCCACTATATGCGCAAACGCCACACGCCTCAACATCTGATACGCAATCGTGACGTCTTCTATCTGCTCTATTCTCACCACATAATTGCCGGTGATATTCTCACTGGTCTTCATAATCCGATTCGTGCTGTTAAAACTTACAATTCCCAAAATCAGCATTAAAATACCTAATACTGCAACCGGAATCAAGATCTTCAGCCTGATACTCAGGTTCTTCAAAAACATTGCCATTCCTCTTCTCCTCCTAACGTAAATAATATTTTCTTCCCACGAAATATTGACTAAAATTTATTATAATATATTTCTGCCCCTAAGTCCAGTATAACCAGCCTTGAGATCACGCATTTTTTAATACCTTGTCACCTTGGCGTGAAAGTAAACAGCCACAATCCCCAGCATGGTTTCTCTGCATCTTACACTTATTTTTCCATCCGCTTTGCCACTACCACAAGCCTGCCGTTTTCGGCATAATAAGAACAGGTCGACAGCGTAAGGAAAGTATCGCCAAACTCTGCCGTAACACCTGTATGATAGATGGACTTTTCCGTCACGTGCTCATAGAATTCTCGAAACTCTTCTTTTGTCTGAGCCTCATAAAACTGATAATATTGGAATCTGCCGTCATCATTCTCTGCAATCTGCGTCCGAAACACTGCCATAACCTGATACTGCCGCTCCTCATACAGCGTACTAAATGTTATACATTCATGCTCACGGCCAAATGTCTCACTCTCATATCCGTCCAACGCTCCGAACATCAAACCGTCTTTCATGTTATGTCCATAAATAATTATATTTGTTCCCGGCGTCTCCACATCCGCTATGCTTTTTACAAAGAGACACCCATACTTATCCTCCTCTTTCTGAAAATTATGGCTGAGATAATATGTGTCATCTTCGCACTGCATAACCGGATAATCAATTTTCGTCCCCTCTATCGTAAGCCAGCCCACCAGATCATGATTCTCTTCGGAAAGGCTTTGCAGCCCTGTGCTCTGCTGTCCTTCTTGCCGCTCACGGCTTTCCAACGGCTCAACATCACCGCACTCCGTTTTCCGCTTTTGAAGCTGTCTCTGCTGTCTTTCATGCCGGATGGAAAGACAGCATGAGCGCCCCACAGGGAACAGGCATACTATCGTCGCCACTGCAAGCGCCGCCCGAAGCAGGCGGTATCTGCCTTTATCCTTCACACACTTTCCTCCACTCATCGCCTACGCTCTTGCCAATACTGTGGTAATATAGCAAAAACAGTGAAATAAGCAACAATGCCGGATATTTTCGTAATTTCCCTTTCTGCGCCCAGTGTACCAGCCTGGAGATAACCGCCTTCTTCTCCCTCTCTGTGATGCCGTTGTCGCCAGACTTGAAGTACAAGAGTAAATAGGTAAATCCAGCTATCATTCCCAACGTAGCAAAAATTTTTACAGATGCTTGCTCTCCCGTCGACGGCTCTCTGCCTGGCAATTTGGGCGATGATTTCTCTGCCCCCGGCGGCGTTTTATCCCCAGGAACAATTGCAGCTCTCCCTTTTGAAATCTCTACCATGGCCTTTCTCGTCGTCTCGTTTCCGGCATTATCCGCCGCCGTGACCTGGAGGTTATGTTTACCCTCGCCCTCTATGTCCACAGCAAAACTGTAATCCTCTACCATGGCGTCCTTAAATTCCCCTACGCCTACGGCCCGCGCTTTGCCGCCGTCCAACTGGTAAGAAACAGACGATAAACCTGCCGTGACTTTTTCTCCTGCGCGGTCCGACACGTCCACATTAATCGTTACCCGAGGCTGAACTTTATTTCTGCCGTCCCTGTCCGCCTGAGACTTATCTGCCTTAACTGCGCCGCTTGCTTCCTTGGAAAAATATATCTCTGGCGCATTATCCTCCACAACGGCTCCCGCACCGTCCGCTGTAAGCGCCTTGCGCACAGAAATGTTTCCGGCATTGTCGCTGCATGTGAGAAATACGCTGCCTTTAAAATCCTCATCTATGGTAACTACAGCTGTATACTGCCCGCCCGCGTCGTTCCCGTGGACCGTCATAACTGCTGACACTCCTCCGCTGCGTGCGCGGACCGCTTTTGTCCATCTCTGATACATACGAATAATGGCTGCGCCCTGTTTTGCTTCTCCCTTCTCCGGCTCCAGGCTGTAATCTCCTTGCTTCAGTCCGCTTCCTTCTTCTATCACCGGCACAGAAATCGTCAGTTTCCTCCGGCCGACCACCCAATCCGCAAAACTTCTGCTCCCTGCACCAAAAGACACCTCGCCCAGAACAGGCGCCGTCTCATCCGCCCATTTCGCATAGAGCGTAGTTTTCCGGGACGCGGTATTCTCCTCCACAACGCTATAAATATCCCAAAAAGAAGATTCCTTCCCATTTGCCTCTTTATACCAGCCTTTGAACGTATACCCTCTCCGCTGCGGCTCCTCCGGCTCTTTTAAAAGCCCGCCATACCGTACGTTTTGCGTCTGAGGGACTTTCCCTGCTCCTCCATTCAAATCAAAGCTTATCTGATAAATATCTCTGTCATAAAACACTTGCAAAACCAAACTGCCATCCGCCCGCACAATCCCGGACGATTTGTCAAGCCCAGTATAAACACTTTGCGTAAACCCGGTATAAGGGTTGGGTTCTGCACTCACAACATCTCCTATACTTCCTATCTTGTATTCCGTGTCGGCATTAACCCTGGTATAGCCGTTTCCCTCAACATCCTGCCAGTAGTGTTCCACCCGGTATGGAGCCCCTTCGCCAACCAGCCAAACGGCATAAAGCGTCATCTCGCTTTCTAACGTCATTTGCGCCCCCGCATCGTAAGGCGCACCGCTGCCGTCCTTTTGTGTATTCCATCCGGCAAACACATATCCCGGACGGGTTATCGCTCCCGCTGCGGTAAACTCCGGATGCCTATAAGAGATTTCTTTTCCCACATTGATACGGCCAGGTTTAACTTCACTGTCTGGGCAGACGTCTCCACCGTTCGCATCATAAGACAAAGTGATATTTTTCTCATACACACCGTAATAGGACGCATCGCCATTTAATGTAAGTTCATCGCCTGCCTTTATCTCTCCGGCAAAGCCCTGCAATTTTTCCTCCCAACCGACAAACGTATAACCGTCCATTAACTTTGGCTCCGGTGCAATAACTGTGCCGCTGTCCATATTCTCTTCCATCTTCGCCGCAATGGTTTCCTTGTTCCCGGCGCTGCCGGAATAGAATTCAGCGTTATATTGTATTTTCTCCTTAAAAATTGCATACAAGTCCGTATCGTCTTCTATCTTAAATGTATCGTCAGCGCCGTACATCGTACCGCTTCCATCAGCCTTGGTGTTCCACCCCGCAAAAATTTTACCGTCAATATGTAATCCTTCCTGGGATTTTACCGTAACTTCATCTCCCGGTTCATATTCATTATCGTCCGTAACTGCTGTTCCTTTGGCGCCATTTTTAATATAATAGACAAAACAGCCATATCCCGGGTTCACCGTGCTCAGATATACCTGGTTGTTTTCCCCCTCTTTATCCAAAACTGCATACCACTTTTTTTCAGAATCGGTTACATCCACAAAAGAGATTTTTTTCATATCCCTTTTCTTTAATATCTCATACCCCTCCACGCCCTGGGCAATCACATAATTCTCCTGCGGCTTGAGGTAAAGCTTAACCGGATAAGTAAGCGTATCGCTAATCTGGATTTTCCGCAATGTCTGGTCTTTCGCATCCAGATAAATACCGTCCACGCCGGAATCTTCTGAAATTCCTGCAAACTTCACATCACCGGAAATCGTCACCGACGTATCCCCTACATCTACGGTAGAATTATAAAGCGCGCCGCTGCCCGCATACTTTTGGTTGCTGCAAGTATTCCCAGTGAAAGTGCCTCCCCTAATGTAAGTTCTGGTATCTGCATGGCCGCAATGTGCAATGCAGCCTCCTTTGCTGATACTCGTATTTCCATTAAAAATACCATCATTAACTGTCAACGTAGACATACAGATAAATATAAATCCTCCGCCTACAAATCCTTCCAGATCGGAAGCGTCTGTGATTCTGTTATTTTCATAACACCCTCCATTAATGGTAACATCCGTATACGTGGCATAAATCGCGCCTCCTGACCGGGAAGCGGAACAATCCCTTATTGTGGCATTATTTAAAATAATCTTATTTCCTGGCGTGTTACCATAAATCGCGCCTCCGATGTAAGTTGCCGAACAGTTTTCTATCAGCGCACGGTTGACAACCACATCATTTCCCCTGCCGCTTAAGTTAATTGCACCGCCGTTGCCTGCCCTGCAGTTTTTAATCATGCAGCCGTCATCCACTACTAATTTATTATTTTCCATCAGCGTTATCATAGAACTCGCCCCGGTTCCGCCATCAAGCGCAATATTTTCTAAAAACAGGCTGGCGCCGCTGTTAAGATAAAGTCCGCCGCCTTGCCTGGTTATCGTGCCCCCGCCTTTTATCGTAACGTTGCCGACAATTTCCACCGGCTCACAGATCGTTAAAGTAACCCCCGGCATAACAATCAATTCCCCATCCTGCATCTGCCCGGGATCCCACCAGATTGTATCTTCACTGATTACCCCGCAGCCGGGCTCCTGCGGTGACGCAGGCTCCTTTGGCTCTTCCGTATACATCACATCCATTTTGCCAAGCGGGAATCTTGCATGTTTAAGTTCATCTCTTTTTAAGCCGTCAGTTTCCCTGCCTTTCCCTTCATCCGCAGTAACGGAACCCTTCAGCGGTGAAAACTTTTGCTCTTGTGTCTCTTCTTCCGTTCCAACCGGCAAATCCAAAACTTCAGCCGGCAATTCCTGCTGTTCTGCCGCCTCCGCCGAAAGGCTAAATTGCGGAAGCGGTATTGACGCCAGGATCAAACATATCCCCAGAAATGCCGCCATCAGCTGCTGCCTGATGGGATGATGACAAGACGCCTTTCTTTTTCCTGCCTGAAAATTGAGCTTTTCTCTCATCTCATATCACTCTCCTTGTTATCATATGTCCGCTAAAATTCTGCCGCTGCTGACACTGCATAAGCGCCAAAACATCCTCCGCATGTTTTTCGCCTTCCTTTGCCCGATATTACACTTTCCCTGATTTCAAAATCTTATAGCCCTTAGATATCTTTATCCTCTGCTATCTTAATATCCTCTGCTGCGTCAGCATCCACTGCCTCTGACGGCTCCATATTTTCAGCTGCGTCCCCTGCTGCATCAAAGTCTTCGTCGTCCTCTGCATAGACAAACTCGCATTTATTGCCGCACTTATTGCAATACAGGGCATCCGCGTCGTTGGGGGCGCTGCAAACCGGACATAACTTTTTGCCTTTGCGCTCTGCGATACCGCTTCTCAACTCCTCAATCTTCTGTAATGTTTCCGTGATAAGCGTGATCTCTTCAAAAAGAGGCTGCGCATCGTCTTTATGCATTTCATAGTACTGTTTGCCAATCTCTGAATACTGCCTGCGCACAAAATCTTCCTTATTGCGGATATCCATCCTGAGTTTCGTGATTTCCGTCAAATCTGTTACCTTTTGTGATACGTCTTTGCTTGTCTCTGTGATTGTCTCTCCAATTTTTCCTAAAATATCCATATGTGTTCCTCCTTTTTAAATTATATCATCTGCTACACTTTCCAGAACAGCAGGCTGGCTCCTGCCGATACTATGATAGTATACCAAAAAAAGCGATATTATTATCCTTGCAGGAATCTTCTGTTTCCTCTACCAGCCGTTAAACTTATCTCATGCAGATATAACCCATATACACGGCATAAATAGCAACCATCACTGCTCCCTCTGTACGGCTGATACGTTTTCCGCTCCAGGCAAATATCCACACGATAATACTCATTCCAATTAGAATTATAGCATCTATCATATTTTCCATCAAGACTTCCATAGGACTTATTGTACCGGCAATTCCCAACACCAGAAGAATATTGAAAATGCAGGAACCAATCACATTGCCGATTGCCATATCATCTTCTCCCTTCTTTGCCGCCACAATCGAAGTAACAAGCTCTGGCAGCGAGGTTCCCATCGCCACAATCGTAAGTCCAATTAATGTCTGGCTGAGACCGAAATTTTCTGCAATCTTAATGGCAGAATCGACTACGATATCTCCGCCCATCACAATCGCTATAATTCCTATTACAATATAAACCAGACACATGGCGGCGCTGAGAGACTTTATCTCCCCCGCGTCCTCCTGCGCTTTATTGCGATCCCTTTTTGCCCCCCTCACAAGCCATACCAAAAAAACGATAAATCCTGCCAGTAAGAGCAATCCCTCGCCCCTGCCAATTTCCATGCCCAGATAACTCATGGCAAGCAGCGCCGCCGCCGCCAAAATAGAGATGGGAAACTCCTTTTTCAAAGTACTCGCCTTGACACTGAGCGGCATAATAACGGAACATACGCCGCAAACGATCATCAAATTAAAAATGTTCGATCCGACAACATTACTGATAGCCACCGTATTCTCGCCCCGAAAAGCCGCCGCTATACTGACTGCGCACTCTGGCGCGCTGGTTCCCATCGCCACCACAGTAAGGCCAATCACCATAGAAGATACCCTAAGCTTATGCGCAACGCCCGCGCTCCCGTCTACAAAGCAGTCCGCTCCCTTTATCAGCAGTATAAAGCCAATCACTAACAATACGTACTCCAAGCCATTCTCCTCGCTTCCTAAATAATTATTAAAAAAGGGCTGGCAAAGAATCATTGTTCAACTTCTGCCTGCTTCTGGCAAGAGAACAATTATGCAAAAATTCAGCCCTCTACTATAATATTATTTCCCCTTTCCCGAAGCATACCACAAATTTTGTGAATTTAAAACGTGTATATCCCTTGACAAATCAGTCGTTTTTCCCTATAATTTTCATTCAATACGAGGAGGAAAGACAATGACTGTATACGACGAACTTGTTGCCCGGGGACTGATTGCCCAGGTAACAGATGAAGAAGAGATTAAAGAATTGATAAACAACGGCAAGGCCACTTTCTATATTGGCTTCGACCCCACCGCTGACAGCCTGCATGTAGGCCATTTTATGGCGCTGTGCCTGATGAAACGTTTACAGATGGCAGGCAATAAGCCTATCGCCTTAATCGGCGGCGGAACGGGCATGATTGGCGACCCTTCCGGTCGGACAGACATGCGCCAGATGATGACGCCCGAGACAATTCAGCATAACTGCGACTGCTTCAAGGAACAGATGAGCAGATTCATCGACTTTTCCGAAGGAAAAGCCCTGATGGTAAACAATGCAGATTGGCTTATGGACTTAAATTATATTGAAGTTCTGCGCGAGGTCGGCCCACATTTCTCTGTCAATCGCATGCTGACCGCAGAATGTTACAAACAGCGCATGGAAAAAGGTTTGAGCTTCCTGGAATTCAACTATATGATTATGCAGAGTTACGACTTCTATGCACTGTTCCAGAAGTACGGCTGCAATATGCAGTTCGGCGGCGACGACCAGTGGAGCAATATGTTAGGCGGCACAGAATTAATTCGCCGCAAACTAGGCAAAGACGCATACGCCATGACGATTACATTACTGTTAAACTCCGAGGGCAAGAAAATGGGCAAAACGCAATCCGGCGCAGTTTGGCTTGACCCCAACAAGACTTCGCCCTTTGATTTCTATCAGTACTGGCGGAATGTTGCGGATGCCGACGTCCTCAGATGCATTCGTATGCTGACGTTCCTGCCCTTGGAGGAAATTGACAAGATGGATGCATGGGAAGGCGCACAGCTCAACAGAGCGAAAGAAATCCTCGCCTATGAACTGACAAAACTAGTACATGGAGAAGCGGAAGCCGCCAAAGCACAAGATGCCGCCAAGGCTCTTTTTTCTAGCGGAAATGCCGCTGATATGCCATCCGTAACCTTAATGGAAGATGATTTTGCCGACGGCGCTGTCGATATTCTGTCACTTTTGGTAAAATCCGGTCTCACCCCCTCCCGCTCCGAAGCGCGCCGCGCCGTAGAACAAGGCGGCGTCTCTGTAGACGGCGAGAAGATAACCGATATCAAGACCGCTTACGGTGCAGACGCATTTACCGACGGCATGGTGATTAAGAAAGGCAAAAAGAATTTCCGCAAAATATTATTATAATGATTCAGATGCCTTGTTGACACAATCATGTAACAAGGCATCCGCTATTTTATTATTTTTAGAAGCAATTGTCGAAATAATCTTATTTGCGCCGGAAGCCTTTTCCTATATACTTGTCCTGTTAAATCTCATACCAAATAATTTGGTTAGCCGTAAGATCCACTGGGAAACTCTCGCCGTTTCCTTTATACACCACGGTCTCCTGCGGCTCATAGGTATTATTCACCACACAGAATTTCTGATTCTCAGGATATGCATGCACTTCCACATTAAAGTTGCTGCTAAACCACTTATGCAGTTCTCCATCCCCATGCGCACTCCAGAGAATTGCGCGGTACAGAAGACGGCTGTTCTCAAAGCTATAAGGCATTCCGCCTATATACACTGCGCGCCCCTGACCGAAATCGTTGACCGCAAGCTGTACCTCCTTTTCGTGCTGGCAAAGAATTTCAGCGCCCTCCAAGGCATAAATATTCTTCTGTCCTTCGCCAAAGTCAATTTCCCCGGCACAATCCTCAGTTATAAAATGTTTATGCGTCTGCCAATTATACTTATCATAGCCCAGCGTAAATCCGCGTTCTTCCTCCACGCCAAACACATTCGCCAACTGGAAGAAACGGCCGTTTGCCTGATGCGCGCTGGGTTCTCCCACACCGATAATACCGCCGCCGTCATAGACAAATTTCTTAATTGCCGTCACGACCGCTTCCTCACACCACCATGCTCCGCCGGAATGCGCAGTGTCCGCGCCGCCTACATTGATAAGCACGTCAATGTCGGCTAATATTTCCGGCTGTTGCTTAATATCCTCAAAACTGATAAATATCACATCAAACGGCGCGCCGGACAATGCCTCTATTACTCCGGCGTAAGAGTAATTTTGTTTCTGATATAATGCGTGATGTACCATATGGCAGCCCCAGGCGCGCATTTTGCCCCAACAATTTAAGACAGCAACCTTTTTTACGCAGTAAGGCACACAGCCTTTGACATTATCGTAAAGCTCGCGAAATTCGTCGCAAACGCTCTCCACATATTCCACAAATTCCGGAAAATCCAAAGCTAATTTGAGATAGCCGCCGTAACCTATACGGTCAATGGGCTTGCGCAGAATTGCACGGCGCGCCGTCACCCAGTTGACCTTTGCCTCTTTGACCGGGTCTCCCCCTTCGCAGAAGGTATCGGGGAAGAAATATGGCAGCAGCCGTCCTTCTGTGTATTGTACGCCCTCGATATCACTGATAAGGCGCAGCGTAGAGCCATTTCCCACGCTCCCAACGACTGCATCCAGGCCGATAGACGCAAACTCTTCCAAAAAGGGCTCTGTGCCTATCCAATGATCGCCCAGAAACATCATGGCTTCCTTGCCGCACTCATGCGTAATATCCACCATCTCCTTGGCAATCTTCGCCACCTCACGACGCTGGAACGCCTGAAAATCCTGATACTCCTTAGAGGGGATGCGGTACTGCCCATTGTAATACCCCTGGTCAATGATATACTCCGGTCGGAACTTGTACCCAACCTCCCGCTCAAACTGCTCTAAAATATATGGGCTCACCGACGCGGAGTAACCATACCAATCTACATACTTTTCTCTCGCCTGCTCGTCAAAAATCAGTGTAAATTGATGGAAAAAGGTCGTAAACCGCAGCACATTTACATAAGGATGCTCCTCGATAAATCTGCGCAGCCGCTCCATAGTAAACGCATGCGTCTTGGGCTGACGAACATCAAACGTAAGCTGATGCTCCACATCCTGCCAGTTGTTAGTCACAGCATTGTACATATGCACCGGATCCCAGATAATATAGGCAAGGAAGCTCACGGTATAATCATGAAAAGCTTTGGCCTGAATGACCACTTCCCCTGACGTCTCCTCATAGCTCCACTGCTCTGCGGGCACAGCCTCCCCTGTCGTCCTGTCCATAACTTCCCACCAGCGGCCAATATCATCCCTGGTGTTAGGTTTAAGCATATCCGGGTAAAGCCCTCGCATCAGGGGAATTCGCAAGTTGTCCTCCTTTGCCGTATAGAAAGGCGTCATCACATACATCTGCTGGATTTCTTCAGGATTGGCCTGCGCCCAGGCATTGTCCTTCCTGGTCGTATAATAGGTGGAATATATCTTACCATCTACATTTTTAAGCTCCTGTGGAAAATCCGTGCCGTCACAATCCCGAACTGCATCCGCGCCCCACTGCTTCATCAGTTCTAATGTCTGTGGTATCACATCTAAATCTGTCGGTATGGTTACTCTTCCTCTTCTCCTGCTCATAAAAAACCCTCCTTTTTCTAGTTGCTACTAGCATACGAGAAAAGAAGGGTTTTTACAAGTATTTTATGAGACAATTCTACTTTTTCCAATATTTATGTTATTTGGTTCCCGCTTAGATAAACTGCTCGCCATAACCATAGTGCTCCACGACATAATCAATATCCTTATCTCCTCTGCCGCTGAGGTTTACGAGAATTGAACCCTGCCCCATCTCCTTTGCTTTCTTCATGGCATAGGCCACGGCATGGGAGCTCTCTATCGCCGGGATAATTCCCTCATAGCGTGACAGCTTAAAGAACGCCTCCATAGCCTCCTCATCACTTATCGTCTCATACTGCACCCTGCCCAAATCACGCAGATAAGCGTGCTCCGGCCCTACGGAAGGATAATCAAGGCCGCTGGCAATCGAATAAACCGGAGCTGGTTCACCCTTTTCATCCTTGAGCATAATGCTGTCAAAACCATGCATCACACCGCGCTCTCCGTATTTCATGGAAGCTGCATGGTCGCCCAGCTTCTCTCCTCTGCCCAAAGGCTCCACGCCCACAATTTCTACTGGATCATTCAAAAATGGAATAAACATGCCAATAGAATTGCTGCCGCCGCCCACACAAGCGCAGACTACATCCGGGTCAATCCCCGTCATTTCCTTAAACTGATCCCTCGCCTCATAACCAACGACAGACTGGAAATCCCGTACCATCAAAGGGAAGGGATGCGGTCCTAACGCGGAACCAATACAGTAGATAGAATCCTTATAATTCCTGGCATAAGACTCAAATGCGGAATCCACCGCCTCTTTTAAGGTTTTCAATCCAGAAGAAACCGGCACCACTTTCGCTCCCAGAATTTTCATGCGCGTCACGTTAGGCGCCTGCTTGGCAATATCAACTTCACCCATATGAATCTCACATTCCAATCCAAAATATGCCGCAGCCGTGGCAAGCGCAACGCCGTGCTGTCCGGCTCCCGTCTCTGCAATCAGACGCTTTTTACCCATAAATTTAGCCAAAAGCCCCTCTCCCATGCAGTGATTAAGCTTATGTGCCCCGGTATGATTCAAGTCTTCGCGTTTCAGATAAATCTGGCAGTTGCCAATCTGTCTTGACAAACGCTCACAGTGATACACAGGCGTCGGCCTGCCCTGAAACTCACGGCGTATTCTTCTAAGCTCGCTGATAAACTGCGAGGAATGGCAAATTGTCTGGTATGCTTCCGTAATCTCCTCAAATGCGGGCCTCAGCTCGTCTGTCAGATAAGCCCCGCCATATTCGCCGTACCGTCCCTCTTTATCTGGATGATTTTTTAAATATGCTCTGTAATCCATAATTTTTCTCCTTTTTCAAATCTCTTTTCCTATTTTATCCGTTACTGATGAAAATGGCAAATACTTTTACAGTAAATTGCGCTTCAGATACTATATTCCTCACACAATTTCTTTTGATACCCTTCGTCTTCTATACTTCTTTTTAAATCGTCCAACCGATTCTCCTCAAGCAGTTTTTTATTCAAAAGATTAATCCGAGTCTTCTCTTGTTCTATTCCTTGTTCTATTCCTTGTTCTATTCCTTGTTCTATTCCTTGTTCTATTCCTTGTTTTATTCCAACTTTCCTTCCTTCTTGCATTCCCCTTTCCATTGCAATTTCCATAATATTCAACTGAACCGCCTCCCATTCTTCACTCTCTTTTACTTCCTTCACAATCCTATCCAGTTCTACAAGCCTTTCATCAACTATAAGAATTTCCGGATTCTCTAACGTACTATTATTCATATATCTTAACAAACTTATGAGCTCTTTGGAACCCTTTTTGCCCGTCATATTCAAGAATATTTTGGTCGTCCCATCCTCTAAGTGCAGACCTTGTATCTCTTCACATTGTTCTGTAAAAGTATACCTCGCCAGATCTTTCTCCCAAATATCATCCTGAGTTATAAAAATAATAATAGAAGAAGGCAATTGCCGATATTTCGTAGATTTTCCCGATTTTAAAATCGGCGTATCCATAAGTCCCTGGTAAAACCTTGAGCGTTTTGGTATATCGTCTCCTCTAACATCATTTTGCATTTCCATATCAAATAATCGGCTTTTTCTATCTTTTGCCCACGCGTCCAAACGAATCGCCCGTTTTCCGTCTTTATTCAATACTACCTGTTCCACCTTTACTTCTTCCAGCTCAAGTTCTGGTTCTTCTAAGATAATACTAAGTGTACATTCGTAGGCTCGTTTGTTTTTCATCACCGATAAAAACAACGCAAAATCACTCAAATTAAGCCGGTGTCCCTTGGGGATTAATTTCAACATCTTCTTTTTGCTTTTGGCCATAGATATTCCTCCTGATAATAGATAATATTTAAGCTAAGATTCTCGCGAGAATACCGCACAGATCAGGCAAGCGCCTGTAAGATATGAATCAGAAACTTTGCTTTTTCTTACTCTATCAAATTCAGAAGTATCTGTAAAGATGAAATTTCAATAATCTCCCAATACCACACTTTTAATAATAAACCCGAAGCCCCTTCGGATAATGATTCTTCACAACGCCATTGTGCGCCTTCCCCCAGCCCAGTGAAAGCCCATTCACACACACAAGTGTCCATCCTTTCTGTGCGCTGTCGCAAGACACTGTTTCCCCATGAAGATACTTCACTGCGTCGCTGCATCCTGCTAAATCCACGCACCGCTTTGCTTCCTCCTGATGCAAATGCAGCGCCAATGCATGAGAGGGCTCGAAGCGGTTCTTCTTGCAAGTACCAAGATGAAGCCCGGCGCGCACCACCTTCAAACCGGATAAGTCTCTCATCTTCTCCGGCAGCAGGTAAATTTCCTCTGCAAACAGCACATATCTGCCGCCAATCCGCTCTGGCAAATCTATTCGCAAGGTCTCCTTCTGGAACTTGCGATAAGCCGCCGTTGCCGCTTCTATTCTGACTGCCTCTTTATCCTTGGCAGCGCGGCGTTTCTTCCTGCTCTTGCCTGCTGTTTTCCCCAGGAAATCCCGCACTCCTTCCTCCATGCCGACCCTTCTCAGACGAGCCAAAAAATGCCCCTCTCCGCGCAGCCTGTGGGGCCACAGGCGATATGTCTTCGTTAGCTCTGCCGTAAAAGCATTTTGCAAATTTGCACAGTTACAAGCTGTATCTTTACTGCTGCATTCCAGCTCTGGCAGCCCATGACTGAAATACTGCTCCCCAACCTCTGCCGATTCCAGAGAAAATTCGGGGTGTCCTTGCAGAAAATGACAGATATTTCGCTCATTTTCTTCCGGCGCAAACGTACAGGTAGAGTAAACCAGCACGCCTCCAGGTTTTAACATAACTGCCGCATGCTCTAAGATTTCCCGCTGCCGCTCGGCGCATAACGCTACATTGTCCGCGCTCCACTCCTGCACTGCCTGCAAGTCCTTGCGGAACATTCCCTCCCCGGAACAGGGCGCATCGACGAGAATCTTGTCAAAAAATTGCGGAAAAACCTGCGCTAAATGTTCCGTAGATTCGTTCAAGACTACCGTGTTGGCAATGCCCATCCGTTCTACATTCTGCGCAAGTATTTTGGCCCGGCTAGCGTAAAACTCATTTGACACCAAAAGCCCCTGTCCTTGCATCTTGCCGGCAATTTGGCTGGTTTTCCCCCCTGGAGCCGCACATAAATCACAGACCGTATCGCCTGGCAATACCCCCAAAAGCTCAACCGCCGACATTGCGCTCGGCTCCTGAATATAATAGGCGCCCGCCTCATGCCAGGGATGTTTGCCCGGCTGTTGCTCCTCCTTATAGTAATACCCCTGCGCGCACCAAGGAACCGGGGATAATCCGTACCCCAGTTCCTTTCCCAGTTTTTCTTCAAATTCTCTTTGTGATGTAAATTTTAAAGGATTATAGCGGAGGCCATATTCCCGCCCCCGCTCGTAGGAGCTGAAAAATTCCTCCGCTTCTTGCCCCAGAAGCCCTTGCATTCTCTGACAGAAGGCTTCCGGTAATTTAATATTTTCTTTAGTCATACATATGTTCCACTTCAAAATCCAATATTCTGCCTGTCTTTGCGTGAATAACCACTTCATATTCAAATTCTCCTTTGATAATATCCACTTCATAGACCGGCACTCCGTCGTCATAATCGAAGTCAATCTTGATAACTCTGCCTTTGCCCACTTTTTTTAGGGCAATAGATTGGGCCTTTGCCTCCCCGATATACTTTTTATTAGCTTTCGTCACAAGTTCCCATTCATACTCCAACACTTTCCCCGTACGTGCATGGAGCTTTAACTCGTATTTCTTGCTGCTGGTCTTCATCTTTACCCGGTATACGTCGATGCCGTCGCTGTATTTCCGCATAATGCTGGTGATGGATGCGTTCTTCACCTGCTTTTTCGCCAGTTTCTTTGCTTTGCCCATGCTCATAACTTTTCCTCGGCCTCTGGAAACAGACCACGGATGGATCTCCCATTCATAGGAAATCAACTTGGAATCCGAAGCGCGGTAAGCAAGATTATACTCTTTCTTGCCTTTGGACATTTCCACTTCATAGACAAGCTTACCGTTGTCATAATCCATATCCACTTTCACCACGGCTGCGCCTTTGACTTGTTTCTTAGCCAGCTTTTTCACCTGCTTGAAAGAGGTGATCTGTTTTGCCTGCACAGTCTGCGGCGTAATACACACGCTCGTCGCCACAAGGCAAATCGCCAAAATCATTGCTCCTAATGCTTTACATCTTCTCATAAATATTCCTCCTTTATTATATAAGTCTGATTCGTCTCCTCATCAGCTTCACACATAATATATGCCTGCATTTGATGCGCCTCAGTCATTCTCATCCACTTCATACTTGATAATCTCGCCGGTCTCGGCATTTATTTCATATTCGTATTCCATACCGTCTTTATAAAATTCAATTTCATATACCATCAACCTATGCTCTTTTTCCAGTTTCGCTTTCGAGAAGCTCACATCCGAAACGGAAAAGCCTGCATGGCCGGCGGCAATGGCTTTCGCTTCCTCAACTTCCATATCCGGGCTTGCCATTCCAGGCTGGTCGGCGGCATTGCTGTCAATTCCATCCGGTATCATCACGGTAGTGTCATCTTCAGCAATAGAGCCTTCCTCCTCTATCACCGTTGTGTCACCCTCGGTTTCAGAAATTTTTTCCTCATAGAACACGGTATTTCCGCCATCTTTCGCCCCCTCCTTATTCAACGAAGAATTCACAATCGCCGTTACGGCAAACGTCGTGCCGATAACAAACGCCGACAACACCGCCAGAACGCAAACAATAAATAGAAATGCTTTCTTAGGCGTTCCAAAAAATGATTTTAGACTGTCCATGCCAGCCTCCTTCCCAGTAACAAACTCATTCTTTCGTTTGATGGTTTTATTATATCCTTCAAACATTAGAGTAACATTAGAAAACATTAATTTTTAAATATTACAGAAAATTTACTTCCTTTTCCTTCCTCGCTCTCCACACGTATCTCCCCGCCGTGAGACTGTGCAATTTCGTACGCCATAGACAGGCCAAGACCGGTTCCCATACCGGAATGCGAATTATCCGCCTGGTAAAAACGGCGGAAAATTTTAGTCTGCTCCTCTGCGGAAATCCCAATGCCGTTATCAGAAACCGAGAGCTCTGTCTCCTGTCCGGTTTGCTTTAAATTGACATAAATAAATCCATCTTCCTTCCCATAACGGTAGGCGTTGCTGATTAAGTTAGCCAGCAGACGGGATAGCAGCTGGCGATTCCCCTGCATGCAGACCCCCTCCCGAGCTTCACATTTCAAGGTAATATTTTTTTCTTTTATCAATGCCATGTCAAAACTGACTGACTGTACAAGTTCTGTCATATCCACGGATTCCTGCGCATAGCTCTCCGCCCTCATCTCTAAGCGCGTAAAATCCAGCATGTCGTTAATCAGCCTTGACATCTTTCTGCCCTGCCGCTGGATTGTGCGCAGCGCCAGCTCATATTCCTCAACGCTCCTCGTCTCCTCCAAAGTCATTTCACACTGCGCTGTGATGACGGATACAGGCGTCCTCAGCTCATGGGACGCATCAGAGGTAAATTGGCGTTCCGCCTCGAAAGCATTTTCCAAACGCTGGAACATTTCATTGAAACCTGCGGCAAGTTGGTGCAGCTCATCTTTTCCCGCACCAATTTCAATGCGCTCCTTTAAATCGCCGCTGCCCCCGATGCGGGCAGCGGCATCCGAGATTTTCTGAATTGGCCTGAGCATCCTTCTTGCAAACAAATATCCGCCGACAACAGAAATCACAACAAATAATGGCAAAAATAACAGAAGTAACCGGGTAATGTCCGCCATCTGCGTCATGCCCTGATTTTCCGACACCACTCCGCGCAGCCACAGTCCCTCCAGCCCTTCTAATGTCAGTTTACGGTCAAACACATAATACAGGGTATCATGAATCGAAAGATGCTGGATCTTTGCATCCGAAAATTGCAAATCTGCCGTGTGCCTGGAAATGGGATTTTCCCCATAGAGCAACGTTGCGCCTTCATTATATAATGAAGTATACACTTCATTTACCTTATCCAGAAAATCATCATCAATCTCCAGATAGCCGCTGCCAAAAGCCATATAATAATCTACTTCCTGCGGGTCAATCTTACCAATATTCTTATAATATTCCACCTCATCCACATTGTCTTCCACCGTACGGATCAGTTCATCTCGGATGGTCTTTTGTACTAGCTGACGGTTGACTGAAAACACTATCACATAAGTACAGGAAGCAATAAACACTAATATTGCGGTAAACCACAACGTAATCTTTACACGGATAGACAGATTCTTCATGAATTCTCCGCCTCCCGCAGCACATAGCCCTTGCCGCGGACAGTATGAATTAATTTCTCCCGCCCACCGTCAATCTTCTTTCTCAAATAACTGATATAGACGTCAACCACATTCGTACCGCCCTCATAATCAAAATTCCAAATATGATCTTCAATCTTTTCTCTGGACAATACAATTCCCTGATTGTGCATCAAGTATTCCAACAGCTCATATTCTTTGGCCGACAAAGATATCTCCGTTTCTCCACGCTTTACCACATGGGCTGCGGTATCCATGGTCAGATCCGCCACAACAAGGACATTATCAGCGATACCAAAGGAAGTGCGCATCATCGCGCGCAATCGCGCCAGCAATTCCTCAAAGGAGAACGGCTTCACGAGATAATCATTGGCGCCGCTGTCTAAGCCTTTTACGCGGTCGGCCACTGCGTCCCGCGCCGTCAAAAACAACACCGGCGTCGTCTTCCCTGTGCCGCGGAGATGGCGCAATACGGTAAAACCGTCCGCCTTTGGCATCATAATATCGAGAATCACGGCATCATAATCGACCAAAGACAGGCTGTCAATCGCCTCTTCGCCGTCATAACAGCTATCCACGCTGTACCCTTGAGAAATGAGTTTTTTCGTAATAATCCTGTTCAAGTCCTCTTCATCCTCGGCTAGTAAAACCCGCATACCTTACCACCTCTGCTGATACCTAAAGTTTAAACTTCCCTACTTCCTGATCCAACTGCCCCGCAATGTCCAAATTAGAGTTGGCCTCCAAGCCGATCTCACTCACATTATTTGTCAGGTCAATGGCCTTCTCTGTCACGCTGCTCACTCCCTGTGCACTCTCGCCCACGGCTATTCTAATATCTCCCACAGATGTCTTAACCATATCCATCTGTTCGCGCAAATGTACGCTATCCTCTGCAAACTCCTGCATCATCTCATTCATCCTGCCGACATCGCTCTGGTAAGTATCGCTGACACGCAGAAGTTTGCCATAGCCGGCCATAGCCGTCTCATTCATGAAAAGAACCATCTCTTCTGCTTCCTCGGCTAGTTCATCCACCGTCTGAATAACTTCAGCGGTCACCTTCTGGATTTCCGTTGCCGCCTGCGCAGAATTCATAGCCAGCTTACCAATCTCATCGGCAACCACCACAAACCCCCTTCCAGCATCCCCGGCTTTGGCTGCTTCGATGCTGGCATTCAATGCCAGAAGATTGGTCTCCTCGGTAATGTTGATAATATTCTTCGTGAGTTCGCGTACTTCCTCAACAGCCTTCGATTTCTCAATTTTCTGTCTGAGCAATTCAGCCATCTTTGCCGCCTGTATTTTCGCATCCTGCTGCGCCTCCAAAGCCTTATTATATACCTCTTTCGCATGAGCCATAATCTGACTGGATGAATTGTTGCCACTCTCGGCCTGTCTGTTGATCTGTTCTATCAAGTCAAATATCTGCCCAATCGCCTCATTTACCTGGTCAAGCGCAGCGCTTGACTCCTCCATGGCCGCACTCATCTGCTCCATGGCGGCAGAAACATCCGAAATGCTCATCTCTGCATCAGACAAATCCCCCGCAATACTGGCAGACGTTCCGTTCAAATTCTTAGAATTCCCTGATATATGAAGCATAATATTTCTTATATATGCCAAAAGTCCATTCACATTATTGGCAATCAGCTCCATCTCATCCCCTGTATGGACGTCAAGCCTTTGGGTCAGATCCCCTTCATTGTTCACCAGTTCATAAATCTTCTTATCTACTGCGCGCAAACTCCTGACGATAGATGTAACAATAAGGTTGATAACCAGCAACACCACCAGCAGACAGATCACCGTTATTCCTACTACCTGCCACAAGATAGCATTCAACCGCTCCACTACACCGGCGGCGTCATAGTCGCAGCCGACAATGCCCACAACTTTACTCCCGCCGCTGTCCATGACCGGCATATAGGCAGAGATCAACTCCCCATCGTCTGTGCTGTCAATAAAACCCTGCACATACCCTTGCCCTGCAAAGACACCCTGCAATTCCTCATAAGACACTTCAAAACGCTTTCCCAATTCTGAATGACTATCTGTTTTATCCGTATCTATGCCATAATAGACCTGGCTTCCATCTGTATACAACGTATATAAATACTTAATCCCACAATCCTCCCGTATCGCATTCATCGAGGACGCCATTTCCTGGTACTCTGTACTCTGCTCGCCCGTCTGTACGGCTTTCTCAAGCGCATCTCCATCTATAACCTTTACAGAGATGACAGCAGCCATCCGCGCTTCTTCCACACCCATCGCTACCAGGCCGTCCCTTGTACGTATGTAGGAGCTCACCCCCATTACAATACAGAGCAAAACGATCAAAATACTCGTCGGAACAAGAATTTTTGTGCGAATGCTCAATCCCCGCGTCTTTTTTCTTTTCATTATATTACACCTTCCCTTTTGCTTTCACAGATATGGGCAGATTCCTCTGTCACAAACCTATCTTGCCAATAAAATGTAAGCGTCCCGAAACCAGTATAGCACTTACAAAATTCAAAAACAATAGCCCCGAAAACTTTCATCTTCGAGGCCATGAGAGGAGAGAGGCGCAGACCGGATTTGAACCGGTGAATCAGGGTGTTGCAGACCCATGCCTTACCACTTGGCTACTGCGCCATATTCAGTTTTCCGTACGTCCTAGGACATTCTACCAAATGATTCCTCATTCGTCAAGGCTTAAATGAAATTTTTTTAACTTTTGTGACAGGCGCATTTGGCAAAGAATGATTAATTCTATGAACAATAACCAGTTGATAAACAGTTCCCTCAGACAGAATAAACCGTTTGAAATTCTACAAACAAAATTTTCTCTGATTTATCCTGGCTGGATGAACCGTTGCACTATAGTATATGCATAAATTATTATTTCATGACATTTTCATGATATCTGTAATACTTGCAGCAATCTTCACAATATCCTCCCACTGTTTTGCCGCCGCCTGCAAAAACATTTCTTTTACAATCAAGTTAGGGCTGCTCTCAGCTTTTTCAAGCTCTTTTACGGTATCTTCGGCAAGCCTCGCCAGCCCTGCCCAGGACACGTTCATTTTGCCGGCTTCCTCCAGCACACGGCCCAGCTTATCGGCCGCATCCTGGTAAGAATAATACCCTTCTCTTCCCGGAATAAACGGCTTCTCCTTTGCCTGTACCTTAGAATGAAAGAGTTCAACCTGGCGTGTCCAGCTTGTCAACCGTTGGCTCTGCGTCGAAAATGCCCTGATAACATCGCCGAGATTCGCAAAATATTGCAATGCATTTTCCTTGGTGAGCGTTCCGCCCGCCTGCACCATGCGGTGAGCCCCCTTGAACTCACCGCATACTTTTTTCAGTTTAGGCGCCAGGCGGTCGCGGATATTAACGGCGTCCTGAACAATCCACAAACTGCCTAATTTGCGTTCCTCATGCAGAACGTCCACCAGCCCTGTATCATCTGGCGGAAGCTGCTTCTCAACAGGAAGGTAGCCCAGAGAATACGTGCACAGATAAATGATTTCATAAAATACGGAAATTCCCCTGTTAAGGTTCCCGCCAATTTGATTCAATGTTTCCATTTTATTTCAGGCGACCTTATCGCCGATAACCCCCTTATCATCTGCCTCAATCTCCGTGTCAAGAAGCTTCTGCGCCATCTCATGCGCATCCGTCCACTGTTTCTTAGCCGCCTCCGTAAATACTTGCTTGAGCACGGCTGTCGCCGATTTTTCAGCCTTATCCAATTCCTTTACCGCATCGTTGATGACCTTATAGAATCCTTCCCAGGTCGTTTTCACTTCGTCGAGCGCACTCAGCGCCGTCTGCATATAGCCTACCGCCGAACTCGTCCCTGTCTCAAGCCCTTTCAAAGACGCCAGAAGCTGCTTATCCTGTAAAACTTCCCTGCGGTCCTGCGCAATCTCCTTATACTGTTTATCAATCCGATGCTGCATCACGCCCCAGGTAACGGCGCCGCCGATAACCATGGCCGCTCCTACTCCGATGACAATGCCGCCCGCGACGGCGCCGACGCCGCTTGCCAGCAAAGCCACGCCAACGATAGCTACAAAGATACCGCCGCCCACAAGTCCTGCGCCTACTGCCACCAGCGTAGTCTCGGAGGAAATAAGATTATTGAGCGCCTCAATGCTGGTATTAAGCCGTTCAATTTCCGTGGAGATATCTGACTCAGCCTCCTGAATGACCTGTATCTTCCCGGAAAGGTTATCATGCGCCTCCTGTAGAGAATCGCCCCAGTTTTTCAAGGCCGTCCTGCTATTGTCAATGGAAGCAATAATATCATCCTCGATTGTCTGCATCAATGCGCGCATCACTTCGTTCACGTCCTCAAATTCCGCATCACCCTTTTTCATTTTAGGATGTTTCTTACAGACGTCAATCACATAGTCCGCGGACGCCTGAAACTGGTTGTCAAAGGTAATTACATTTGCCGGTATGTCCGATTGAATTGGCACGGCGACATTATCAATCCAATCCCTTGCCACAACTTTTGCGGCGTCCAGTTTCACCTTCACATCATCAAACCAGGCAAACTTTTCCTCTTCCTTTACCGGCTCTGGTTTTATCAACGTCGTATTCAAGACGCCATGACAGCACGCCGAAACCAAGGTGAGCGCCGCCGTTGCTTTCACTGTCTTATCCGTAGCCTCATCCTTTACCCCTGCATTTGCATACATATATTTCATTCCGTTATCCTCCTTATATTTCCAGCTCAAATGAATCGCTCCTGTAACTCTCCTGCAAAAATTTCTGCGCGAACTCAGACATCGTTTCCCACGTTGCCGCCTTTGCCACTAAATTCGTCTTCTGTGGATCTGCACCGGAACGGAATGAAGACAACTTATTGCCCAGAAACGATTTCTCGTCCTCCCACAGTTCCACAATCTCGCCAAACTCATTTTCCAAAAGCACTACTTTTATCTGAAGCTTCTGCAAAAAACGCAGCAAAGACTTGGTCTGCGCTAACGCCTGTTGGCGCAGATTAAATTCTGTTTTGCATTTCTGTATTTCCTCAATCGCAGTTTTCGCTTTGCTGTAATTGGAAAATATCTCATAAAACGTAGAACCCACAGTAAAAAACAGTCCGCCCGCCGAGAGAAATGAGACGGCTTTCCCGGCAACCATACCCGTATAGACAATCTTGCCGAAAGACTTGGCAAACTTTCCTTCCTTCTTGAGAATGCCAGGCATCGCATCGTCCTGTAAGTCCGCTATCGTATTTTGCAAAACTGCAATTTCACCGGTCAGCCTGCTGACAGAAATTTCCTCCACATCAAGGGCAGACCATCCCTCCTCGATACTTTCCTCCACCAAGGAAAACACATTGTCCACACTGTTTTTCCACAACTCAAATTCGTGTTTTACCTGGCGGAGTTTCGCGGCATGCGCCTTTGCCATATCATAAAGATTTTGCATATAACAGATAATAGATTCCGCGTCCATATCCTTGCTGACTGCAAGGTGCTCGTTTAAGACAGAAAAGCTGTTGTCGTAACTTACAATGGGCGCGAGCAGAGGCGCCGCCATCTGCTCGCGTACCTCGTGCCACTTTCCCCCCGCTTCACTGAGCATGGCGGCCCTGGCGGCCAGCGTTGTCACCCAATCCCCTGAAATGCCTGGCAATGTATGAACCTGCAACGAATTTAACGTATGCGCCAACCCATCCGCATACCAGATTCCCTGTATCGCATGCCAAACCTTCTGAGCAGAGGCGATAGAACTGTCCGCCATCGTAATAATTTTGTCATCCTTCATACAAGACCCTCTTACTTTCCTGAAATAGCTGGAAATTGCGGCGACATAATACTGGAAACCACACCGATTATCTGCGGCTGTTCTCCGAGCGTCATGCATTGCACATTGCCATACTTATCTTGTTCGCTCTGTGAAATTTCCTCATGAAATTTTGTATGGGACCTCCGCGTTGTACAAAATGGGCCAAACGACAGGCTGTCCGCCTTGTTGTCGATGACTGTCTGGATTAACGCTTTCTCTTCCTTAGAAAACTGGTTATAGATACTTACGTTCCTCACCAGCACAAAAGCAATCGGCAGAAGCTGCATCGCTCCATTTCCCAGCAATGTCCCGCTGCAAATTATGCCTGCGTCCTCATTTTTTAAATACGCCTCAGAGTATGACAGCAAAGAACCGTTAAACCACGGGCGGGAAATCTGCACAACGGCAACCTCCATACTTAGGGAGAGGTCGCTTGTAGCCATTTGCAAATTAGCCGTCTTTAACGCTTTGTTCTGTTCCTCCGTCACTCTGGCGGCATATTTCCAGAACCACCATCCCCCGCTGTAATCCGAAGACCGGGAAAATTCTGTCTTTTGGGAATCGCTGTCCATGCGAAAAGTCTGTTCACTACTCTGGACGGAGATACTTTCCCAGGCAAGTTTGTCCGCCTTTGTCCAATCCCTGGGGATAAAATCCGTCTCATAATAACCTTTCACTTGTTTTTGCGTACTCGCCTGGTCGAATACCTGCGCCGCCCTGTTAAACACGGCCTGCGGCGTATACCGCTCATAAGCATCAATGATATTTAAGGCCGCCTCCATCTCGTTCTTGCCCGCCCGGATCAGGTCTTCCTGCGCATCGTCCCAATCCATTTTAGCCTCAATCCTATCGTCCTCATCGGCATTGCTGTCGTTTTTCAGCCTGCAATATTTCAGAAATGCCTTGTCACACGCTCTTTTTGCTTTTCTATACTCGTCATATCCGCTGCCTGCCACCAGTTCCCTGGCTGCCTCATAAGCCTTTTTCTTATCTTCCGGCGGATTGTCTTCAGGCAGAGACGCACTAAGAATTTTGGGATACACATCTGACACATTCCTTCCAGACGCCACCAAATCCCGCTGCACCAGAGGGATCTCATCGGCAAGCAGGGAACTCTCCTTTTCTGCAAATTCAGAAACGTCTATCCCACAGCGAAGCTGTGTATAGAAACTCATCTGCTTTTGATTCCCTTCCGGCATTGGCGCCACAAAATTGTAAATTCCTTCAAATAATTTGTTCGCTGCTTCCTGGTTGCTGTTCATTAATACTCCTTTCCTGCGCGTACCTCGCATCCTTTCCTCATTAGTTACAATTTCATTATATTTTTGCCGGAATTAATTAACAATAACCTATTGGGAACGGTTTGTGATATTATAGTACTCCCAACCGTTTTCTTATACTATCCAGACAAAAGTTGCGCAAATTGCGCAACTTGCTTTACTTTTATGTCTTATCACTGGTAAATTTAGATAAAAATAACTGGTAAAGATTAGCGCATTTGTCAATTGTGCGGCCAGGAAATGCGAGTATAATCATAAATGTGAGCAAGCGATTGCGCTTATTGCTACCAGAAAATGAGAAGTAAATTATTAAGGAGGAAAAGAGATGAAAGCATGGAAACGCACAGTCAGCGCTGTCATGAGCATTTGCCTCGTATTCTCTCTGTTTACCGGACTGAATTTCACCAGTGCGGCGGCGGGAGAAAACGGTATTTTGCAAAATGGTTCGCTGGCGGAAAGCACCGACAATTGGACAATTGCGGGAGACGTCGCCGTAGTGTCCGGCGATGACGCCGAAGTGGGATGCAAGATTGAAAGCGGCGTCGGCACTGCCAAACATTTAAGCATTTGGAACAAAACCGCAGAGGAAAAAACATTTTCCATGAGCCAGACCATCCGCAATATGGCGGCAGGTTCCTACACGGCTAAGATTGAATCCGTGGGAAATGCAAATACCAAACATAACCTTATTTTAAAAGCGCATAATGACACAACCAACAAAGAGGTGACTGTAAATGTCGATACCGACCAGTGGGATGTTTACGTTAGCTCCGCCACAAAAGCTTTAGACGTAACAGAGGGAGATACTGTTACTATCAGCGTCAGCGGACCCCTGGCAGCCAAAGCAGAGGGCGCAAACGACGGCGAATGGTACGGTATCCGCAACATCGTATTCGACGCGGCTACAGCCGTAGAAGCCCCCATCAATGTACAGAAAGTCCCAGGGCTTTCACAGAGTTTCATCCATGGCGTGGACGTATCAACCTATCTCAGTGAAATCCAGAGCGGCGTCAAGTACAAAGATGAGAACGGCGTTGAGAAGAATATGTTCCAGATTTTCAAAGATGCCGGCGTCAATTACGTAAGGCTCCGCGTCTGGAATTGCCCCTTCCGCACAAATAAAGACGGCAAAATTCTCTATGTTGATGATAACGGAACAGAATATACTGAAGACCAGGTCACTGCCACACAACATGCAGACGGATATTACGAATATGCACTGAAAGACAGCGGCAAAACCGTATACCGTGAAGGTTACGGCGCTGGAAACTGCGACATTGACACTGCAATCGCTACAGGCAAGATTGCCACAGAGCATGGCATGAAAGTCTTAATCGACTTCCACTACTCTGATTTCTGGGCTGACCCTGCTAAGATGAAATCCCCCAAAGCATGGGACGGCATGACAATCGAGCAGAAAGCACAAGCGCTCTCTCAATATACAACAGAAAGCCTCAACAAATTAAAGGCAGCCGGCGTAGATGTAGGCATGGTACAGGTCGGCAATGAGATTAACGGCGGTATGGCAGGCGAGAAAGATTGGGCAAATGTCAGCAAGCTTTTAGACGCCGGAACCAAAGCGGTCCGCGCAGTTGACCCTAATATTCAGATCGCTATCCACTATGCAGACCCGCACAAAGAGAATTACCAGGTAGGAAAAGCAAAAGCTTTAAAGGAAGCTAACATTGATTATGATGTATTTGCATCTTCCTACTACTCTTTCTGGCACGGATCACCAGAAAACCTCACCAAAGTATTAAAAGAGATTGCTACAACATATAACAAAAAAGTCATGGTCGCTGAGGTTTCTTACTGCACGACCACAGAGGACGGCGACGGCGCGGCAAATGTCGTAAATGCCAACACAAATCCTCTGAACTACTCTATTGATGCGCAGGGCGAAGGCCAGGCAGCCGCTGTGCGCGACGCCATCGCAGCGGTAGCCGCAGTGGGCGATGCCGGAATCGGTACGTTCTATTGGGAGCCGGCATGGGTACCGGTTGGAAATTACGCCGGGGCAGATGATTCCAAGAAAGCAGAAGTATTGGCGTCCAATATTGATAAATGGCAAAAGTTTGGTTCCGGATGGGCTTCCAAATGGTCCGGCCCTGCTGGCGGCGGTTACGACCCCGGCGTTTCTGAAGACGAATCTACACATGGTTCCCAGTGGGATAACCAGGCAATGTTTGATTTCAATGGTAAGGCGCTTCCTTCTATCAACGTATACAAATGGGTATACACAGGGACAGACGGTCCGGTTCGCATATCTACTGTAGATACGGCAGCCTATACGATGAATTACAAAGATACACCGCAGCTTCCCGCGGCAGTAAATGTAAATCTGAATGATGGAAACGTTGTGGAAAACGTTGCCGTGACATGGAACGCAGACGAGGTAGCTGCATTAAAGACCGCCGCGTTTGGCGAATACACAATTAACGGCAGCCTGGCACAGTTTACTTATAACTCCAAAGGAGAAACCATTACCGTACCAGCAGGACAGCAGAAAACCACCTGCGCCGTAACAGTCACCGGCACTAACGTCCTTCCCAACGGCAGCTTTGAAGAAGGCGAGACCGGATGGACGGTGACTGGCGGAGCAACGCTCAAGACAGACGGCTCTGGCGGCAATGGAAAACATGGAAATAATTATTACGATGCCTGGAACGCGTCAGCGCTTGATTTCAGCATAGAGCAGACCATCACCAAACCGCTTACAAGCGGAAAATATACGCTGTTCGGCTATTATCAGGGAACAAATGTCAGCGAAGTCTCTGAGGAATCAGGACTGAGCGCAACTATTACCTACAAAAACGGCGAAGTAAAAACCTATACTGGGGAAATCCAGATTCCCAACACCTGGAAAGTATTTCACCGTGCGCAGACGGCCGGTATCATCATCAACCAGAATGTAGCCAGCATCAAGATTACAAGCCGTTTGAAATGCAGTGGAGCCGGCGGCCCCTGGGTAGTTGTGGACGACCTCAATCTGATGCGTGCCGATGACCTGACCGCTGAAGAAGAAGCATTTGGCGCAGCCAGCGAAACGCCAGTAACCACCTACACCGTAGTTTTTAAGGACGGCGATAGAGTATTAAAGACGGAAACCGTAGAAGCAGGTAAGGCGGCTACTGCTCCGGCAGCTCCCACCAAGGCGGGCTACACCTTTGACGGCTGGGATAAGGCATTCGACAACGTAACATCTGATTTAACCGTAAACGCTAAGTGGAAACAAAATCAGGCAGCCGCAAAGACCTACAAGATTACCTTTAACGTAAATGGCGGAAAGGCCATTAAAACCAAGAATAAGACGGTTACCTCCGGCAAGACATATGGTTCGCTGCCAGCAGTAAAACGCGCAAACTATACGTTTAGCGGCTGGTATACAGCCAAATCTGGCGGCAAGAAAATCACAGCTTCCTCTAAAGTAGCGATTACAAAAAATACCACACTCTATGCCCGCTGGAAGAAAGTCGCCAAACCAGGGAAAGCGAAAAAGCCCACGGTAAAGAATACCAAGAAAAATACTATCAAGGTTACTTTTAAGAAAGTTAAGGGCGCGGAAGGTTACGAGATTCGTTATGCAAAGAAATCCAACATGAAAGGCGCAAAGAAGGTAACTTCCAAGAAGACCTCCTGTACGATCAAGAATAAGGTTCTCAAAAAACGCAGCACCTTCTACGTTCAGGTACGCGCTTTCAAGAAAGATTCAACTGGTAAGAAGATATACAGCAAATCTTACAGCCCCAAGGCAAAATTGAAACTTAAAAAATAGGGACTGGCAGAACAATATTTTTAAGACATAAAACACAGCCCCCACAAACCATCGCAACGGTTTGTGGGGGCTGTTTATAGAAGTATGATACTCATCAGGGTATCTCTCATGACTGCCAACTTATAAGATTTCAATGAACACTATTTTATCGGGAGTTCCACTCCGTCCACATATACTGCAGCTACATCGTCAATCTCAATAAACCGATTGAACATGCCTTCAATTTCTATTTCCACATCCATTCCATTTTCGCCGGATCCACCGCCGAATCCGCCGCCCAGATAGCGGTCGCCGGTAATATCCATCGTTTCCGACTTCCAACCTGTGATCTCGCCGTCTTCGTTCGATTCCATCTTCCAGTTGCCCTCGGGAAGGCTATCCACATCTTCTACAACGTAGCAGCTGCTGCCGTCTTTCATTTTAAGTTCCATGTAGCCAAACGGATATTTCATTGCCTCGTCTCCATACTTGGTTTTAAAGAGCACCCGCATCCCACCGCCTGTAATGTCAAATCCGGTACAATAATCCAACATACTGTAATCTAAATTAAGCCGCTTCATCTTCATCGCATCCATCGGCTCCAAGACAAAGGAACCAACGTCCTTAAACTTTGTCATTTCCATTCCATCTTCATCTTCTTTGCCATCCTTGGCCTGTATACTGACTACTAACGAATCCTGGGACGCTCCCGCCTCAACTTCCGGCCTCCAGTATAACTCTTCTGCATCCTCCTGATGCGAGATAAGGACATGATATAATCTGCGGATAGATAACTTATTTTTGCTTACTACAGGCTCATACCCCACTGTTGAAGAACCGGACTTCCAATTACATCGGGGATAAGCAATATAAGCGTCATCCTCTTCATCCAATGGCTTGCCGTCCAGGGAATCTGTACGGACCGTAAAGTATGCCATCCCTGCATCCGGATCATACCAGTAGTTCTCCATTGTATACTGCACATTCCCATCTACCAATGTTTCCCCTACTTCCTGGAAATTCCGGGCAATTACTTCTGCCTCTTCGCTGGTGCTTCGATATATTTGCCGGAAAAAGTCCCAGGCATTCATACCGGTTGCGGCAAAGCAGATACCGTTGGCGCTTAATACCACTACAAAAATCCCCGCAACAACTGCCGCTGTCTTTACTCTCCATCTCTGGCTCCACTGTTCCTTGCGCTTGATCGCATTGTCAAGCATCTCCATGCCGGCTTCCTCTGTCAGCCTCACATCCGAAACCGCTTCCTTATAAGTGTTACGCTCCAACATCATAATCTTCACTCCTTTCAAGAACTTGCTTTATTTTCTCCCTTCCGCGCTGCAAATGCGTCTGTACAGTACTTTCATTCATACGCAGAAATTTTGCAATCTCCCGCACGGAATATTCTTCATAGTAGTACAGATGGATAGGGATACGGTACTTCTCCGGTAAATCCAGAATAGCTTCCTTTAACTCTTCAAAGGCATCGCCCGTTCCTCTTTGGAACGCCTGTCCCTCATCCCATTCCTGCAGCTGCACCATATCACGGTTCCACTTGTTTTTCAGCAAATTCTTACAGACATTGATGGTTGTGCGGATGAACCAGGCTTTCTCATGTTCCGGTGTTTTAAATCTGGGATGGTATTTTAGATACTTGAAAAAAACTTCCTGAAACACATCATCCGCCTGGTATCTATCCTTGCAGTAGGCCCATGCTAATTTATAAATCATGTCCTTATGCCTTTGATAACATTCCAGTACTCTTTGTTTCTCCTTACCCTTCATAATCTGTACCTCCTATATAAAGAAAACAATCTGGAATGATAAATTATCTCAAAATACAAAAAAATTTATGAACAAATTTGGGCGCTACCGCACTAACATAAATTACAAGGGCTCTATCCTTTGACTACGCCAACCGTCTTCAATTTCCTGACAGGTATTACCATATCTCCCTGCTGTGCCATTACCATATCTATATCCTTATAGGCAAACCGGCACTCCTCAGCCACATCATTTTTCTTGCGCTTTCCCAACACAACGCCCTGCTCTTTCAAATCTACCATTACCTTTTCGGCTGAAAACGCTTTCATTGCGCCCGAACGGGAATAGCTTCTCCCCGCTCCATGCGACGACGTGCAGAAGGATTCCCTATTTCCCTTTCCCTCCACCACATAACTGTAGGAACCCATGGCTCCCGGAATTACCGCCATCTCTCCCTGCCGTACCCTGGTTGCGCCTTTGCGGTGCACCCAGACGTCAGCGTCATAATGATGTTCCAAAGCCGCATAATTATGGTGGCAATTGATTTCCTCGCCATATTCCACGATATGTCCTGTATATTTCCCGATCATCTCTTTTACGATAGAACAAACCTTCTCCAACATATGGGCGCGGTTCTCAAACGCATAATCCAAAGCCAGATTCATCCAATTAATATACTGCCGCCCTTCCTTTGACTGCGTTGGCAGAAACGCCAACCGATGCTCTTCCTTTACCTCGCTGTACCACATCTGGTTCAGCTCTCTTGCCTTCCCATGGAAATAATCACAGATTGCCTTTCCCAGATGGCGGCTCCCGGAATGAAGCATAATGCAAAGATACCCCTCCTGGTCCTCCTGAAGCTCAATAAAATGGTTGCCGCCTCCCAGGCTTCCTACCTGAAAATACCCATCCTCAATCAAGGGCATCAGCTCCTCGTTTTCCGCATATTTCTCTATCTCCTGCTTTGCCAGATCAAGTGTTTTAGACTCCTGCGGTTTCTTATACCGCTCTGTATTCAGAGGTATTTCTCTCATAATATTTCCGATAATTGCCTGGACAATGCTGCCGTTTCCCGTCTGAACGCCACGAATCTCCTCTATGCGGATATTCGTAGAAATAAAGTCCATACCACAGCCGATATCAACGCCTACTGCATTGGGAATAATAACGTCTCTGGCAGCTATTACGCCGCCAATTGGCATCCCCTTGCCAGTATGCGTATCCGGCATCAGACATACCCATTTATGGATAAAGGGAAGCTGCGACAAATGATACGCCTGTTCCAGACAGCTCTCCTCTAACTGTCCCTCATTCTCTAACCATACTTTTACCGGAAATCTCGTCTTCTCATTATAAATTACAAACATCTCATTCTCACCTTTTCCTTTCCTTATCTCGATCATTTTGATGGGATTATTATATACAGTATCTTCCAATTTATCATTTCAAAAAAGCTGCGAACTTAATTTACATATGATATAATTTGGCATGGGGAGACCTGATGCCTGCTGTCGGCTCCAATAAATCTATTTGGCATGAGGAGGGAGAATGAATGTCTGATTTCCAGGAATTAATTAAAAGTTTCCCAAAAATCAGGGAGTATGTAAGAGATTTTTTTGTCTATGGATTCAAAACCAGAAATGATTTTAAAGAGAGAAGCCCCCGTACCTACGACAATCAACGACGACGGTTAGAAAGCTGGCTCGGCCCCTATGTACGTAAAGATTATACTCCCGGCGGCGCTAACCTTTCCCTGGCTATAGACAGCAATCTCCTTGACACAAATCCACTGTTTCAAGTTTGGAAAACAAAAAGTTTTACAGACAACGACGTGGTACTGCACTTTTTAATCCTGGATTCACTACAGGACGGTAAAACCTTTACCGCCGAAGAAATCACAGATACGCTCCTTTCCAAATACGATGCATTATTTGATGTCCAGACAGTACGCCGCAAATGCAATACCTATGCCAAAGAAGGATTGTTACAGAAACAAAAAACCGGCAAAACAGTTGTATTCTTCCTCGACAATACCCTCACACATTGGCTGAGAATCAATGAAAACATTCACGATGCACTTGCATTTTACCAAATGGCAGGTAATTTCGGCATTATCGCAAACATGCTGTCAGAGCATCTCGACACTCAGAATTCTACATTTCATGTAAAGCACAGTTTTTTTGTGCACACGCTGGAAGACGAAATACTTCTTGAACTGTTACAGGCTATGGAGAAACAGTTTCGCATAGATGTTGAAATTAAAAGCTCCAAAAACGAAAGCAAAAAGACAACAACCTGCATTCCCTTGCAAATTTTTACCAGCGCCAGAAGCGGCCGACGATTTCTCTGCGCTTATTCAGACAGTAGGAAACGTTTTACCTGCTACCGCCTAGACACCGTTAAAAAAGTCATGCCTTTGGAACGCGCTGAAAACTATGGAGAACTGCTTACCAAACTTGTCCGCAATCGTCCGTATCTCTGGGGCGTCTCCTTCCAAAGCCAGGAAAGACGCCGTCTGGATACACTGGCTATGACGATATGGGCGCTGGAACCTACTGAGGATTATATTGTTGACCGTTTACAACGCGAGGGCAGGGGCGGTACTGTTACCAAAACCGCCCCCAATACCTACCGCTATGAGATACAAGTTTTTGACTGCAACGAAATGCTGCCCTGGATTCGCACGTTTATCGGCAGAATCCTCTCGCTGGAATGCACTGCTGAGTCAGTGGAAAAACGTTTTTACGACGATTTGGAAACCATGTACCACATGTACGGGATTGACGAAAATTGCGCAGACGCCTAAAATAAAATTTCCACTACATCATTCCTGCAAACTTTACGGAAATGAGACGCTTACAGGGAAGTATATTATAGATGTGAGAAAAACCACCGTAACATTTTAAGAATCGTAAATATTTGGAGACATACTATGGAATTATTTTCAGAAATCTACAGCTGTTACTACCGTGTACTGCGCCACTTGCTGTGCAGCCAGAATCCCCTCACAATCAAAGAAATTTATAACCGCATTTGTCAGGAGGGTTTTGAGGAAAGTCTGCTTTCCATTATCCCCAAACTGGAAGACGGCAGTTGGGATTTGTTTAAAAAGGAAGACAATTTGTACCTTTCTAAACTATCGCCAGCTTTTGCCATACCTCTCACTGATTTGGAACAATCTTATCTGAAAGCCTTATTGGCAGATAAGCGTATTCTGTTATTTCTTGACCTCGAACAGCGCGAGGCTTTAAACGAAATGCTTGCTTGCGTACGTCCCCTTTGGCGCCAGGAACACTTCTACTACTACGACCGTTTTGCCGATGGCGATCCCTATGAAGATGAAACATACCGCCGCAACTTCCGTCTCTTATTAAAAGCCCAGAAGAACCGGCAATTTGTGGAAATAGATTATAACTCCCCCAAAGGAAACCGGGTTCACCATTACTATGTCCCCATCCGCCTGGAATATTCTGCTAAAAATGACAAATTTCGCCTCTTAGCCTTAGCGCAGAACCCCCATAGACGGAATAAATTGGAGACTTTCAATATTGACCGCATTGCATATGCCCATTTGACAGACAACAAGCTTTCCTCTTCCATTGACATAAACTCCCTTATCCGAAATTCCTACTACCAGGAACCTCTGAAGCTTCGCATTATCAATAAACGCAATGCTTTAGAGCGCGCTATGCTGCATTTTGCAAATTATGAAAAAAATACCGTAAGGATTGATGAAAACACTTACGAATGCCTCATCTACTATAACCAGAGTATGGAGACGGAACTTCTGATCGAAGTTATGTCTTTCGGCCCTATGCTGACTGTGATTGGAAATGAGAGATTTCTTCATATCCTGAAAGCGAGACTACGCAGACAAAAACTGCTCTAAGGCCGCGGTCTCCTTGTCGGGAAGCGCAAGTTTTACGCTTGTCTCCATTTGTAAAATCATTTGTTGCTGTTAAAAAGGCTATACATTTATTGAATATAAATCTCTGGCACGGTATTTTCCACACCGTTGATTTGCAATCTGACATGAACTTTTCCATTCTCAAATTTATTCAAAGAAGTCCCTCCCCATGTGGAATATAACCTTACTGACTTGGGAAAAAGTTTCATTCCTGTCTTTGAGCATATGAAACAATGAGACGATGAAAACCTCGGTGAGTAAGGTAAACTTATGGCAGCAAATACCATACGCTACATACTTGAGGGGCTTGGCTGCTTTGCTGGACCGAGCGCGGATTTCCTATAGAATAAAAATAGGTTCAATTTCTCTTTTTATGAAATCTACCCTGTCTTTAACTCTTGGAACAAATAAAGAGGAAACAGCAACCACAATTCTGTATTTCGGATTAACATATATCGCATTTCCACCGTCACCTAAAGCTGCATACGAATGTTCTGCCTCATCTATAACCCACCACAAATATCCGTACTTTAGACGGCGCGCTTTCCAAACACTTTGTACCTGCGTACTCTCGGTAATCCACTTCCTGGGAATAATCTGTCTGCCGTTCCAATATCCCTCACTCAAGTATAACTGCCCTAATTTAGCCATATCCATAGTCGTAAGGGATAATCCCCAACCAGCCGTATTCGTTCCGTTTGGATCGGCAACCCAACCATTCGCACCTTTCGATTTATAAAAGCCAAGCTGTTCTTCTTTGCTTTGAAAATATATATCTTTTTCAACAGAAATTCCCAACGGAGAAAAAAGATTTGGATAGGGGTTAATCTATACTTATAGGGGGCAGTCATTGTAAGCAGATTTCGGATTGTAATATGCTGTATTGCTTTTTCCCTTTTTTTGATTTGATAATCCGGAAAGAAATCAATTACTTTTTCATCAAGGTTTTTGATACAGCCTTTATCTAAGGCAATTCCGAATAACATGGAAATGATGCTTTTTGTCACCGAAAAGATATGGATAGGGTCATTTTCCGAACACTGATTAAAATAACTTTCGTAAACAGCATTATCATCTTTAAACACAATTATTCCAGCTATATTGCCATATTCTTTTTTTATTTTACTTTCTAAAGACGTTATTTGTTCCTGCTTCATGCTATTTGATTGGCCTCCGTTTCATATCTTTCTAATTGGATAATAAACTTCCGTAATCAATTCATCTTCCTCCGTAACTTGAGAGGGATCTGTCACATACACCTCAAACAATGCACCGGTACATTCGTACCCGTTCTGCTCCGCCCATTTTGTCTGCTTCGCATATACAGAAGATAAAATCGAATAACTTCCCAAAACAAACGCCGTATTCATCCGCAAAATTATCCGCTTGAACCATTTTGCGAACAGAAAGCAGGCACATCATTGGAACTTCCACAAGTTCTACGTCAATATCATCTAAATACGACATGATGGGCCTCCCGCTCTTTAGGTTCGATATATCACATTCCAGTTGATACAGGTTCTTTTCCTGCTCATGCAATTGTTTTATCATATCCTCTCTTTTGCGGGTTAGGGCAACATAGTTTCCAACTGCTCAATAGCATAGTACCTATATCCATTTTCCGGGTTAATTTCGCTCGGCAGAATAAGTCCTATTTCAGAGTAGTATCTGAGCGTTTTAGTAGACACTTTGCATATTTTTGAAAACTCGCCAATAGACAGCACTGATAATTACCTCCCTTTTCTTTCTTAAAGTATACACTTTACCGTAAGGGTAAAGTCAAAGGCATTTTTGTTGTCGGTTTCCCATGAGAAATTTTTCGGCTTGGTATATTGTGCAAACCGTAGAAGTACATGACACGAAACACTGCTGTTTACGGACTCTTAGTATGTAAGAGGGTGTCGCAAAATCATCAAATTATATGATTGAGCGATGCCCCCGCTCTATATATGCAAGAATCCAGAAAGAATCTTTTGTTTTGCTGATTCTTTCTGGATTTTTAGCGTACTTTAATAAAGCTTCTGTTTTGGGGAGCCGTTATGCGGTTTCTTTTACTGGGAACAGATGCTTTCCTGTCCGCTCATTCTGGATTTTTGCGTGCAGCTTATTGAGATTATATCCCATACACAGTAATAGTATCTCCAGTTTTACTTTGGTTTTTCCACGAAGTAGAAATCTTTGGAATTCATAATCATTTTTTAGAACCCCAAATGCTCCTTCCACTTGAATCGAGCGGTTCATCCGATATAGAATCCCTTTTTCGCTCAGGATATTTTCATAGGATTCCTGGCGCTTCTCTAAAAAACTTTTGGAAATGTACAGGCGCTTGTCCCCTTTGGCACGAGTGCATTTCCCTTTATGCAAACAGCCCGTACAGTCTTCACATTCATACACCGTTACTTCCGATTCATAGCCACTTTTACTTTTCTGCTTTTTGATAAAAATAGGAAACAGTGTTTTCCCGGCATGACAAGTGTATGTGTCAGCTTTTTCATTATATCCCATGTTTTCGCGTTTGCTGATATCCCGCTTGAAACTTCGCTTTTTCCATTTTTCATAAGTCTGTGGTTTTATGTATGCTTTCAGATTGACACTTCTCAGATACGTATATGCTTCTTCACTTTCATACCCGGAATCAGCTGTTGCACTTGGATAACGGAAGCCCAGGTTCTCTTTCATTGTCTTTAAAAAAGGAACCAATGTCCAGACATCATTCCGGTCCTGAAAAATATCTGTTGCCACGATATATTCACTGTCTACTGCAATCTGTACATTATACCCTGGCTTTAACTGCGCGTTTCTCATATGATCATCTTTCATGTGCATAAAGGCTGCATCAGGATCAGTTTTACAATAATTATTTCTCCCCTGAAAACTTGCCGTATGCCAGTCATAAATGGTCTGCCGTTCAAGAAATCTGCGGAAAAGCTCTAAATACCGTTGATTTCTGTTTTTCCGTTTTCCACGTCCATGGACAAACACAGTGTTGTCTGTCCGGCAGCGTTCTTCTAAAAACAGGACTATTTTCTGTAAATCCTGCGTCCTTGTTTCTGGAACAGCCGAAAAGTCCTGCAGGTATTCCCTGTTTAGAAGCTGTATGGACTCCTGTATCTTCTGGAACATTTTTTCTTCCCATTTTCCCACAGACTTTTTCCAGACAAAGGTATATTTGTTCGCACAGGCTTCCAGCTTTGTCCCGTCAATAAATACGGTTTCCTTTGACAGTTCCCCTGCATCTTCCAATCGTCTTACCATCTGGTAAAAAAGAGTTTCACAGGCATCTGCAAGGAAGCCAGTACGAAAACGGGCGATCGTGCTGTGATCAGGGGCTTTCTGCCCAGCCAGCAGCCACATAAAGTTGATGTCCCGTTTACAGGCAGTTTCGATTTTTCTCGAAGAATAAATGTTTTGGGAATACGCATAGGCCAGGATCTTGAACATGGTCTTTGGGTCAACTGCTGGATTTCTGCCTTTGGCAGAGTAAGCCTGATACAGCAAACTGTAATCCAGATCCTCCAATTCGTGGCTCAGCAGTCGAACAGAATCATTATCAGGAATCAAACCTTCTAAATTTAATGGCAAAACCAATTGATAAGGTTCGCCGAATTCGATATAATTTTTATGGTATTTTGAATTACTAGTCATAATTAATTATACCATGGATTGCGGACTCTTCGGAGTCCGTTTTCTGTTTTTGGGGTATAAAAACGGAGCTGCTGCTCCAGTAGATTATTCATCTACTTTTGCGACAGCCCCTTTTTATTTCTTTGGCGTTCTGAATTGTTATTTACAAGTCATAAAAGTCCCAGTTATTCTGTAAGTCTTCGTTAATCTCACCGCCTTTTTTCTGGTAACGGTCATACCACAGCTCCACATGACGCTTCTTGCGTTCTCTAAGAATTTCATATTTTTCAAAGATCGCGCTGTACATAGGGTTAGCGCGCAGCAACGTACGAATCTCTTTGTTAAATGGGCAGTAACGGAAAATAATATCCCTGGCAACCTTGTTGAGACGGAAACTTCCTTTGGACTCATAGCGAATCCAACTATGGTAATCCCGCACGAAAACTTCACGGAAGTTGTTCTTTGCTTTGGTGAGCGAATTCTTAATCTTATCTTTGGCGTCCGGAGACAAATCATGGTTCTTACGATAATACTGGATATAGTCATTGTACTCAGAGGTCAGAGACGGCTCCGTAATATCATTCCAGCGCACACCTTGAATCTTTCGGCACATCTCCCAGCGGAACCGGCCGGAAACCTCTATCATCAGTTCCTCCACGTCCACAACCGTAAAAATGGGGAAAATAAATCTCGCCGATGTATCTCTCTTAATTCCGGCAGTCTCCTGCCACATCATCGCCTTCGTCCCAGCATTGGGCATAAGGATAATATTAGGAAGAACTTCTTTTTGTATCTGCTCCATATTGAGATCATGCTCTGGATCGGAATAACCCACCTCTCGGAAGAACAAGGAGAAATCAACTTTACGGATGCCATCCAGTGCAGAATTAGCTTTATCCGCAGTGATCATCATGCTCTCCAAGGTGCCAATGATATCATCTTCACAGAGAACCGGAGTGAATGTGGAAATCTTACCGTAGGTTGCGCGGTTTGTAGAGACGAACATATTCTTCATCTCAAAATCCACCTTTTCATGCCTGTCATCAGCAAGCTCTTTGACCTGCGCCGCCGTAATTTTACCAGTCTTTTTCTGCTCGTTCAGGTAGCTGAGATAATCCATGTCAAACTCATTCCTGGAAGGCTCGTTTTCTCCTCGATAAATGCTCATCAGCCATTCATAGATTGTAAACACATTATTCGCCTTAAAGACACTCAAGTCCGCCACCATATCATAAAGGCTGTGCGTATTGTCTTCTCCTGCAAGCTCTTCATCCATAAATCCAAAATTTAAGAACATCTTCACTGCCACCGGCACCTTGCCCTTTTTGAGCGTGCGGTAAAATGACAGCTCATAAATATCATAAAAGCCCTGCGTAATCTGCCTGCGCAGCTTGCGCACATCATCCGTGGTAGCGAGCCTGTCTGGAAGATTCTTAAACTCCTGAATATCCTGGCGGAATTTCTCCGCTTTCTCTGCTTCATACTCAGAATAAGTCAGAATCTGCTCTAAGTAGTCCACGCCTTCCTCATATGCCTCCTGCGTGTCGTCCACCCAGACATCCGTATCGCCAAGTTCCACACTCTCATAGAAATCAAAATTCTCATATTCCTGGAAACGTGCATCCAATAACTTTTCATCGAACAGATGACTTCCTCTGCAAAAATTCATAATCTCGGAAATCTTCTCCAGAACCGGCTCCAAATCCACGCCTGTACCAGCAGCCTTGCGCGCCAACTCAAAATACATCTGGAACAAATCTTCCCCGCCGGCGGAAAGCAAAAGTTCTTTATGCGCATTGAGATAGTCCTTGAGCTCTTCAATCAAATACATGGCTCTTCTCATCCAGCAAACTGCATTCTGAATTTCACCAATGCCAATTGCATAATCCCGGCCCAAAAACTGGTCAATATATTTGAGCGAAAAGGTAGCCATTCTCGCATAATACTCCATTGTCCACCGCTCAATCGGCTGCTCTAACACTACCGGAGGCACGGAAGTCAGCTTCTTGAATGGTTTTAAAGGGATCTGATAATCATTACACAGCTTTTCATATTCGCCGTAAAAGTTCATCACTGCTACATAATAATTTTTTGCGCTTTTGTAAAATGTTCCATAACGCCCTAACATGTTCGCCGCCTTACGCACAGCGCCCATAGTGAAAACCGCCACATATTTCTCATCTGAGGCAAAAATTTTCTTATAATCCTCCGTATTGCGGTAAGGGTATGCATAGAGCACGCAGTCCGTATTTGCCACATAGTCGCAGAGATAAACCCCCGAGGCGCTCTCCATCAGTCCGACAATGCTGCCTGTCTCCATGTCTATCTCATCGTTTTTATATACAGCGCGGACACTCCCCTGCAAAATTACAAACAACCCCTTAATCCTGTCTCCCTTTTTCAGAAAATGCCTGCCTTTGCTAATTTTCACTGTCTCCATAAAATCCTCCTGTAGTCCATTTATCATCTATTTCCAAAAAACAGGGAATAGACTAAAAATATGATAATGACCGGCACCAGTATCGGCAGTAAAAATGCGATTACATTTGCCACGATCACAATAACCAAAATCACTGCTGCGATCAACAAAAGCTTCCTAGACCAAGAGCCCAGCCTCAGACCTTTTTGTTCCCTGTTATTCGGGTTGCCCCTATGCATTCCGCTGCCGGATTCAGCCTGGCCGTAACCTCCGGCATAATATTCGCTTCCCGCAGCCCTGCCAAACGAATCCGTCGTATCAATCAGCGTTTTGGCAATCAGCCTCGGATTGCCCAAGCGGCTGATTACCGCCTGCTCGCTGCTGCCCTTTTGCATCTCTTCTATAATATAGTTATCATAATACCGGATATTTTCATTAATCGCTGCCTGGCTTAACTGCCCTTGCAGCGCAAGCCGTAATTCCTGCAAAAACTCCTGCTTTGTCATGAAAGTTCTCCTAACTAATCTTGTCGGCGAACTGCGACTGATAAAAGCTGCATCGCTGCATTCGCCCTGTATTTTACTAACCACTCTTTATTCTAGCACACTATAGAAAAATTTTCACCTCTATTTCCGAAAAATTTTCTTCACTTTTTGTTACTAGATAAAAAATTTTTTTCAAATCTCTTGACAAATGCCAAAAACTATTGTAAGATATAGAACGTTCAATGCGAACAATATATGTGTGTGTAGCTCAGCTGGATAGAGCACTTGGCTACGGACCAAGGTGTCGGGAGTTCGAATCTTCTCACGCACGTAACAAACCGGAAAGTTTTTGCTTTCCGGTTTTTGTGTTTACTGCATCCTATGAAACGATAAGTACTATTGTGAAGCGATATACGCCTCGAATCTTTCCCAGTGTACTGACACATCACAGGCTGTCAATTTACCTGTTGACAGCCTGCATTTATCTATATCAAAAATGATATGCGGTTTATTCGTTTTCCCTCAAAGATAATTATTCTGCCAGCATTTCCCCTATTACATTGACCATAGGAGTAATAACCTCTTTCATCACACCTTTGACGCTGTGTTCCAGCACGCCCAAAGGTTCATGATACATGAGGGCAAACGATTCTCCTTCCACAAGATGCGCCTCCACCGGGAACTGAAGTTTCCCTTGAACCGTTTCCAGCGCTTTCCTGTCAAAGCTTTCATCTACCCCCATTACTTTAATTAAAACGTCATTCGCCTTAATCTCCATAATGACCTTAATCTGTTTATCCGCCTCGTTCAAAAGGTCGGCACGGATGGTACAGTTATTTCCCTTTACACCGCCAATAAAATTCCATCCGGTAAGCTCCTTTGCCTCTTTCATAATTTTTTCTGCTGTTTTTATGATCTGTTTCATGTTTCCTATCCTTTCCTGTATTATTTAACCATGAATCCACAACTACTTCTTAATATTTATAAGAAATGAACAAGGCCACTTCTACTCCCTCACCTTCACGCTTTAGCGCGATAATGTTTAACTATAGAATTAAGACCTGCGCCTCATAAGCTCCCAGTTTTCCTATCTGCTCCCCTTTCAGCAAACGGCAATTTTCCGGAGGCTGGTAACATTTACTCTCTGCGGAATGATTGATGACAAACAGAAAACGCTCCCTGTTATTCTCTCTCACCATACACTCCACCTCCGCCACCGGCGCCAGAAGCGGCTCTATGCCAGCCTTACCGCAAATCTCTGCCATCAAAGCGTCCATCAGACTTTCTAAAGGCTCCGTCCCCACATAATAGCAACGCCCTTCGCCGTATGGATGCACCGTAATACAAGGCTCCCCTGCATAAAATTCACTGTCATAATACGCCAAGGCTTCTGTTTCGGGCAGCAAGCGCATCAAGTCACTCCACACATTCCCTTCATGTTCCTGTCCTGCAAATCGTACCTTAACACTGGCATCGCGCAGACAGTCATAATCTAACACTTCCACCCCGGCTGCTTCACTGAGCCTGCCAGGAAGCTCCCGCTCTGTCATACAAAGGTTATTCCTGTCTTTTACGCCGGTGCGCATCGTTAAGAGCAAATGCCCGCCCTGCCGCACATAGTCCAGATACTTGTCTTCCAACTCCGGGGACATCAGATATTGCAAAGGCGCCAACAAGAGCTTATATTTGCTGAAATCACCCTGTTCCGGCACGAAATCCACTGGAATGTTGCGCTCATACAAGGCGCGATAGTATTTCTGAATCTGCCCGGTGTAGCTCAAATCCTTGTGATGGGGTTGGATTTGGAAAGCATACTCCTGCTCAAAGGAAAAGACAATCCCAACCTCCGCCCTGGGCATCGTGTTTTGCAGGGAATCCATTAACGGATTGACTTCATGAATAAATTCCTGCAATTCTTTGTATCTTCTTCCAGGATTTCCACTGTGCGGCAAAATACCATGCCAATACTGCTCCGTACCCATTGCACAGGTGCGCCAGCGGAAAAAGACAACCGCGTCTGCGCCGTGGGCAATCGACTGCATCGCCCATGCGCTGAGTTGTCCCGGCGCGGGCGCCCTGCCCATAATTTCCCAGCCCGTAATACCGGACTGCTGTTCCATAACCCAGAACGGCTGATTCTTATAACTGCGCACCACATCCAGGGTTGCCGCCAATACATGATTCTTTTCATGCGGCGTTTCCGGCAAATAAAATCCCCCCGGATACTGGTCATGAGAGACAAAATCCAAAAGCTCTCCCAATTTATAATAATCCACTTTATCAGCAAATCCCATATAGTTGTGCGTGATAAACTGATTCCTGGCATACTTGCGTATAATTTCTGTCTGCTCTCTTGTAAAATCCACAATCAAATCGGAACAAAAACGCCGCCAATCCAGCATGGCAGAAGGATTTTCACCCGTCACGGTAATCCGCGGCGCAAAAACTTCTGAGAAATCATTGTATTCCTGGCTCCAAAACGCCGTCCCCCAAGACTGGTTTAAGGCGGGGACTGTCTTATATTTTCTTTGAAGCCAACCCTGAAAATGCTTGCGGCAGCACTCGCAAGTGCACAAATCCTGATGGCTGTTTCCCAGCTCATTGTCCGGCTGCCAGCCAATGACATGAGGATTCTCCCCATAATGCTGCGCCATCTTTGTCACCAATTTCCTGATATATTCCCGGTAAATGGGATTTGACTGGCAATCATGATGCCGGCCTCCGAAACCGCGGACACGCCCTTCACGATCCACCGGCAGAATTTGTGGATGCTTGTTTATCATCCATGCCGGCGGCGCCGCTGAAGGCGTTCCCAGAATCGTATATATCCCATAGCGTCCCAAAAGCCCAATCGCTTCGTCCAACCAGCTAAAATCAAAAACATCCTCTGTCGGCTGCAATTTATGCCAGGAAAACTCTGCCATGCGCACCATCTGAATTCCCATTTCCTGCATCAGCACGGCGTCTTTCTCCCAACGGCTTCTCTCCCAATGCTCTGGATAATAGTCTACTCCAAAATGCAGCTCTTTCATGCTTGTCCTCCTTACTATTCGATATATAGCTATTTTCTCATATCTTGGCGAAAACTACAACTTCCTTATTGAAAAAATATGCCGGCAAGCATATAATAGTTACAGTTCACTTGTCAGACAACACTGCGATGTTCACATGCTCTGCGAATGGCATGTGCGTGAACATGAAGATTTAATAATTTATCAAACATTCGTAAAATAAACGAATAAGGAGAAAATTTATGGAGCATTTAATTATACCGGAGAATTACCAATCCGCCTTGAGCCTGCACGATACGCAGATTGCCATCAAGACTGTCAAGGATTCTTTTCAGAATTTGCTGGCAGAACGGTTAAATCTGCAACGCGTGTCCGCACCGCTGTTTGTAGACCCGGACTCCGGTCTCAACGACAACTTAAACGGCGTGGAACGCCCTGTAACTTTCGGCATTAAGGAGCAGAATGGAAAAACTGCTGAGATTGTGCATTCACTGGCAAAATGGAAACGTTACGCTTTGAAAAAGTACGGCTTTTCTCTGGGCGAAGGACTTTACACAGACATGAACGCCATCCGCCGGGACGAAGACACCGACAACATCCATTCCATTTTTGTAGACCAGTGGGATTGGGAAAAAATTATTTCCAGAGAAGACAGGAACCTGGACTTTTTAAAAGAGACTGTACGCACCGTATACAAAGTGCTGCGCAAAACAGAAAAATATATGGCAATTCAGTACGACTACATAGAAGAAATCCTACCCCACGATATTTTCTTTGTCACTACCGGGGAATTGGAAGACATGTACCCGCAGTCCACGCCCAAGGAGCGTGAATATCTGATTTGCAAAGAAAAAGGCGCGGCATGCATCATGCAGATCGGCGATAAGCTGAAATCCGGCGAGCCGCACGATGGCAGAGCCCCAGATTATGACGACTGGGCGCTGAATGCCGACATTGTTGTCTACTATCCGGTTCTGGATATTGCCTTGGAACTGTCTTCCATGGGGATTCGTGTAGACGAGGAATCTTTGAAGGCCCAGCTCGACAAAGCAGGATGCCCTGAACGCGCCCAGCTTCCCTTCCAGAAATCTATCTTAGAAGGAACGCTCCCACTGACGATCGGCGGCGGTATCGGGCAGTCAAGAATTTGCATGTTCTTCCTGCGCAAAGCGCACATCGGGGAAGTGCAATCCTCGCTCTGGAAGGAAGAGGTCTGCAAGGAAGCTGAACAACACGGAATCCAACTGCTATAATTTTTACGGTAACATGCCGTGCCCCCCTGTAAGACAAAGCTGCGTATCATGAAATTTACTATCAGAAACAGCCACCCCTTCTCACTTAGAAGGGAGAAAGAGAGGACACAAGATGAAAAACAACCCACCCCCTGAGAAAAGACGGTTTGCCGCTCTTCGCGCGAAAAAAGGCGCCAAATTACTTTTTCTCTTTTGCATTGCAGCGCTTCTCCTTCCTGCCATCGCATATGCGGCAGGAGACGGCGCAACCGAGACGCCAAGCTATTTTTATAAGACAGTATGGTCGCTTCTGCCGCCAATCATTGCTATCGGACTTGCCCTGATTACCAAAGAGGTCTATTCCTCACTCTTTGTCGGCATCGTAATCGGAGGCCTGCTCTACTCAAATTTCAGTTTTGAGGGAACGCTGACCCATGTATTCAATGACGGCATTGTGGCCGTGCTTGCAGACGCCTATAATGTAGGCATTCTGATTTTCCTGGTAATCCTGGGCATCATGGTAGTGATGATGAACAAAGCCGGCGGCTCCGCTGCATTTGGACGCTGGGCTTCTTCCCATATTAAGACGCGCGCCGGCGCGCAGCTTGCTACCATTGCTTTAGGCGTATTAATTTTCATTGACGACTACTTTAACTGCCTGACCGTGGGAAGCGTCATGCGCCCGGTCTCTGATAATAGCAAAGTTTCCCGGGCAAAGCTGGCGTATGTGATTGATGCGACGGCTGCTCCCATCTGTATCATTGCCCCGGTATCGTCCTGGGCTGCCGCAGTGGCAAGCTATGTAGAGGATGGAAACGGGCTTTATCTTTTTATCCGCACAATTCCTTTTAACTTTTATGCAATTCTGACGATCGTGATGATGATCTTCCTCGCAATAACCGGCATGGATTACGGCCCAATGGCTGCGCATGAGAAAAATGCCAAAGAAAAAGGAGACATTTTCTCTGGCATGAAGGATTATGCAAACGCAGCTGCTGAGAACAGCAATCCGAATGGGAAAGTAATTGATCTGCTTTTGCCGATCGCTGTCTTGATCGTCTCCTGTGTTGTAGGTATGATTTATTCAGGCGGATTTTTCGAGGGCGTAAATTTCGTGGATGCATTTTCCAATTCCGATGCTTCTATCGGCCTGATGCTGGGATCCTCCGTAGCATTGATTATCACAGTTATTTACTACTTAATCCGCAGATCCATCAAGTTTAAAGATATTGCAGAGTCCATCCCCGAAGGATTCAAATCTATGGTTCCGGCAATCCTGATCCTGACCTTTGCATGGAGCTTAAAGGCAATGACCGATTCCCTCGGCGCAAAGGAATTCGTGGAAGCCGTGGTAAACAGTTCCGCCAGCAGCTTCCAGGTATTCTTACCGGCAATCGTCTTTATCATCGGCATTTTCCTTGCCTTTGCAACCGGTACTTCCTGGGGCACTTTCGGCATCCTGATTCCGATCACGCTTGCCGTATTCCCACTGGATAACCCGCTCGGCGTTATCTGCGTATCTGCATGTATGGCAGGCGCTGTATGCGGAGACCACTGCTCACCGATTTCCGACACAACGATCATGGCGAGCGCGGGCGCGCAGTGTAACCATGTAACGCATGTTTCCACGCAGCTCCCCTATGCCATGACAGTGGCAGGCGTCAGCTTTTTAAGCTACGTCCTCGCCGGATTTGTACCGAACGCAATTATCGTGCTGCCGATTGCCATTGTGCTGATGATTGCAACGCTGGTAATCATCCGTAAAATGAATATCTGGCATTCGTAATTATTGTAGTGCGACAGCCTCAATATCCATAAATAGCTCAATTTTGAGTAGCAGCCAACAGCCATTCCTGCTCCTGTCTGGTAAGCGCCGCCCCCTCTAACAAATCGGGGCGGCGTTCTTTTGTGCGCAAAATTGACTGTTCCCTGCGCCATGATTCAATATTCTTATGGTGGCCGGAAAGAAGTACCGGCGGTACTTTCCTGCCCATCCATTCTTCGGGGCGGGAATACTGCGGATATTCGAGCAGATTTCCCTCAAAAGACTCGGCAGAGCCGGAATCCGCGTTGCTCAATACCCCGGGAACCATGCGCGAAATCGCGTCTACCATTACCATCGCCGGGAGTTCTCCTCCCGTAAGGACGTAATCTCCAATCGACAAATAATCCGTGACAATTTCCTGCAAAACACGCTCATCTATGCCCTCATAATGGCCGCAGAGCAAAATTAAATCTTCCTCTAGGGCAAGCTCTTTCGCCGTTTGCTGGCGAAAAACAGTGCCCTGTGGCGTCACATAGACGCAGCGCGGCTTTTTCCCCAAACGGTCTACCACCGATTTCCAGGCATCGTAAACCGGCTGCGCCTGCATCAACATGCCCGCCCCGCCGCCGTAAGGGTAATCGTCCACTTTATGGTGCTTATTTTGCGCATAGCTGCGGATATCTACGGTCTCAATGTGCAGCGTTCCAGCCTCCACCGCTCGCCCGATAATACTAGTATGCAGTCCTTCTTCTACCATCTGCGGAAACAGCGTCAATATATAAAAATTCATTGCTTTTCCTCCGTGTCATCCACATCCAACAGCCCCGCCATCAGATGAACTTTCATCCTTCTCTCCTGCATGTCCACATCTAACACGCACTCCCGGATTGCCGGCAAAAGCAGCTCCTTTTTCTTACCTGACACTCTGTGCACATAAGGGGATTCTTCACTTATGCGCACTACATACACATCGTTTGCCCCCGTTTGAAGCACATCTACCAGCTCGCCCAGCGCTTCTCCCTCCTCGGTACTTACCTCTATACCAATCAAATCAGCGATGAAATACTCGTCTTTTTCACATTTTACGGCATGTTCTCTGGTTACAAAGAGACCTTTGCCTTTGTACTTCTCTATATCGTTGATGTTGTCGATTCCCTTAAATTTCAAAATAACCATGTTCTTAAAAAATTTCACCTGGCATATTTCCAGTTCCAAAAAATCTTTTCCTGTATCCAAAAAAACTTTTCTTAATTTTTTAAAACGATTCACATCGTCCGTCATGGGGAATACCTTTACCTCTCCCCTTACGCCATGGGTCGTGGCAATGGCTCCCACCTGCAATAAATCTTCCATCCTGATTCTCCTATAAAATAACAATTCTGCGCGCCTGCCTCTTCACTTCGTTACGGTCGGAGATTGTGCTCCCACTGAGACAAATTTGCTTTACTCACCACTTATACCCAAGGGCACCCCATTATGACACACTCCTTTGGAGTGGTCCATTAAGGTATAGAAGTGGGAGTCTTCTCCGATGAGATAAAAACTGCCGCAGAACCGAATTTCAATTCCACGGCAGCTTCTCTTTGCTGCTTACTGCACAATATCAACAATAACCTTCTTGTCACTCTTAGCTGCTGCTGCTTTCACAACTGCACGAATGGCTTTTGCAATCCGCCCCTGCTTGCCAATTACTTTCCCCATATCTGCCTGGGCAACGCGTAATTCCAAAACAATGGCTTTGTCATTCTCAGTCTCTGTAACCGCAACTTCCTCTGGGAAATCCACAAGTGCTTTCGCAATTACCTCTACTAATTCTTTCATTACGTCACCTCACGAAAATTATTTCTCGATGCCGGCTGCCTTGAAGATCTTTGCTACTGTCTCTGTGGTCTGAGCGCCATTTGCTAACCACTTCTTTGCTAATTCCTCATTTACATGAAATTCGCTCGGATCTCTTGTAGGATCATATGTTCCGATTTCTTCAATAAATTTTCCATCTCTGGGAGATCTGGAATCAGCTACGACAATTCTATAGAAAGGAGCTTTCTTCTGTCCCATTCTCTTTAATCTGATCTTTACCATTTCTTTTCACCTCCTGGTTATGATTTATCTATATTACTTAAACATAAGTAATCTGTAATTCAGTCGGCACGAAATGTACCGCGCATCATGCCGTTTGCTAATTTACAAGCCGAACGGCAGCTGTAAGCCTTCCTGTTTACAAGCCAAACAGTAGCTTTACGTTTTCCTGTTTACAAGCCAAACGGCAGCTTAAACCCTCCGCGGCGTCTGCCCTTGCCGCCCATCATGCCGGACATCTGTTTCATCATCTTCCTGGACTGTTCAAACTGTTTTACCAGACGGTTGACCTCGCTGATATCCACGCCTGCTCCAGCCGCAATCCTGCGTTTGCGGCTGGGATTGAGTATCGAAGGATTCGCCCTCTCCTTGGGCGTCATGGAATAGATAATACCCTCAATCCTTGCCATTTTCTTCTCGTCCACAGCATTCTCAATCTCTGCAATCTGGGAACCGCCAATCCCGGGCATCATCTGCAACATACTGGAAATGCCGCCCATCTTTTTCATCTGATTCATAGATTCCAGATAATCGTCAAAGCCGAACTCGGCCTTCTTCATCTTCTGTTCTAACTCTCTTGCCTTTTCCTCGTCAATGTTCTCCTGCGCTTTCTCAATCAGCGTCAGTACATCGCCCATGCCGAGGATACGGTTTGCCATACGGTCGGGATAAAACTGCTCCAAATCGGAAAGCTTCTCGCCCATGCCTACATACAATATTGGCTTGCCGGTAACTGCGCGGATGGACAATGCCGCACCGCCCCTGGTATCGCCGTCTAACTTCGTGAGAATCACGCCGTCAATGCCAATCTTCTCCTCAAACATAGACGCCACATTCACGGCGTCCTGTCCAGTCATGGCGTCCACCACCAGAATGGTCTGCGTTACCTCAACTTGTTCTTTAATCTCCTGTAATTCCCGCATCATATCTTCGTCGATATGCAAACGTCCCGCCGTGTCCAATATCACAACGTTCTGCCCGTTTATTTTGGCATGTTCTATCGCTGCCTTGGCGATGTTGGCGGGCTTATGATTCTCTCCCATGGAAAATACTTCCACGTTCTGTTTCTCACCATTAATCTGTAACTGCTGGATGGCCGCCGGCCGGTAAACGTCACACGCTGCAAGCAATGGCTTTTTACCCTTCTGCTTGAGCTTGCCGGCAATTTTAGCCGTTGTGGTAGTCTTACCTGCGCCTTGCAGCCCCGCCATCATAATCACCGTAATGTCCGCGCCCGGCTTCAAAGCAATTTCCGTCGTCTCAGAGCCCATCAAGTTGACCAGCTCCTCATTAACAATCTTAACTACCATCTGCCCGGGATTCAGACCGTTCATCACGTCCTGACCCACGGCGCGCTCCTGCACGGATTTCACAAACTGCTTGACTACCTTAAAGTTGACGTCAGCCTCAAGCAGCGCCAATTTTACCTCTTTGAGAGCCGCCTTAACGTCGGCCTCCGTGAGAAGCCCCTTGCTGCGCAGGGATTTGAATACATTCTGCAATTTTTCAGACAAGCTGTCAAACGCCATATTACAACTCCTCTAATATCTCATCAGAGATGGCCCTGATTTCAGCCATCGCCTCGAATCCATTTCTGTTACTGTGCTCTTCGGTAAGCGCGCGAATCTTTAAAATCTGCTCTTTCATTTTCAGAAAACGCTCCAACAAATGCAGTTTCTGTTCATATCCCTCCAGCGTTCTGTCACACCGTTTCACAAGGTCATGAACGCCCTGTCGGCTGATTCCCTGCATCTGGGCTATCTCGCTCAGGGAAAAGTCATTCAGCACAAAATCCTCATATATGTCCCGCTGATGTTCATTCAGCAGGTCTCCATAGAAATCATAGAGATATGTCTGCATTAATTTCTTTTCCATTCCTACCACCTGTCGTATCATACTACAAAAGGGTTAGGGTGTCAAGGGTTTTATCTTGACAGTTTTATTTTTTCTCGCGCACTCTTTTGGCCAGCGCCACAAATTTTTTCACCAACGGATTGGGTGAATTCTCTTTGTAGGAAAAGCCAAAAAAAGTATCTTCCACGCCGGCAAAGGGAACGGCGCAGATTCCGGGATCATTCCATTTCATTTCTGGCAGAACGCCAAACCCATATCCCGCCTTTACTAACGCCAGCATCGCATTGAGGTTATCACAATAATAGACGGAGCCGAGAGGGAAATGCCGTTCCATGCGGTTTTGCAGGACCGCCGCCCGCGCCGGCAGGGAATAAGAATTACAGATAACGATCTTTTCTTCATAAAGCTCCTGCGCCTCAACCGCTTCCTTGCCGGCAAATGCATGTTCCGCAGACAAAATGCAACAGACGGGCGCCCGGAATAATTCTTCATAAATAACCCCGGGCCTGGAGGGAGCGTCATCGTGAAAACCAAACATAATATCTATTTCATCCTGAAGGAACAGATTGAGTATGGAACGGTGCGGAATAATGCGCAAAAACGGATGCAGTTCCGGGATATGTTTACGGCATTCCTGCAAAAGCCTCACGGAAAGCTCACAATCTATTTCATTTCCAAATCCAATGGAAAGAATCTGTACATTCGATGTGCTGTGACGCTTGATCTTGGCGGCGGCTACCTTCAGCCCGCCCAAAAAGTTTTTGGCGTCTTTATAGAAACTGATTCCGGCTGGCGTTAAAGCCACGCTTCGGGAAGTGCGGTGAAACAGCCTTGTCCCCAACTCCTCTTCTAAGGCATGTATCTGGCGGGAAACTGCCGACTGGGTAATGTTTAAATCCTCCGCAGCCCTGGCAAAACTTAGATTCTCCGCCACTGCAAGAAAACTCTCTAGTTGCTGTGTGTTCATAATATTATCCCCCATTATTGCGTTTTTGTCATTGATAATACCATTTTTTCACTTCACTTTCAAGATTATTTATGGTTTAATCAGTATTAGCACTCGCAACAACAAAGTGCTAATAGTATTGTGAGAAAGGAGATTGTTATGAATCATACAGCTATAACTGCAAATCCCCTGGGAACAGAACGAATTGGAAAACTTGCCGTACAATATGCAGTTCCCAGCGTCATTTCACTTGTCATCAATTCACTCTACAATATGGTAGACCAGGTATTCATCGGACAGGGCGTCGGATATCTGGGCAATGCTGCGACGAACGTCATTATGCCTATGACATTGATTGTCATGGCAGTCGCTATCATGTTCGGCAATGGAGCGTCGGCTTTTATGAGCCTCCAGCTCGGGAAAAAAAAGCCCAAAGAAGCCGCAGACGGCGTAGGCAATATGATAACGTTGAGCCTGGGAAGCAGTATTTTGTTCCTCGTATTATTTGAACTTTTTTTAGAACCCCTTTGCAGCCTGTTTGGCGCAACCTCCGATGTTATGCCATACGCGCTTGATTATGGAAAGATTATCGTGCTTGGCTTCCCGCTCTTTGTGATCGGCGTAGCTTTCAGCAATGTCATCCGCGCAGACGGGCGGCCAAAATCCAGCATGACGGGCATGCTGATTGGCTGCATTGCCAACATCATCCTCGATCCCATCTTTATTTTCGTATTTCACTGGGGCGTAAAAGGCGCTGCATGGGCAACCGTCATCGGGCAGTGTTTGAATGCCGCTTTTTATATTTTCTGCCTGTTCCGCTTCCAGACAATCAAACTGCACAGAATAAATTTTAAATTGAGAGGGTTTGTTGCCAAAAATATTATATCGCTTGGCATGTCATCCTTTTTCAGCCAGATTGCCGCCACCATAGTTATAGCCATTCAAAATAACCTGCTTGTAAAATACGGAGCAGCCTCAAAATACGGCTCCGATATCGCCTTGGCAGCGCTGGGAATCACGATGAAGACCAGTCAATTGATTACCAGCATCGCCATGGGTATCGCCACGGGCATCCAGCCTATCTTGGGCTATAACTATGGCAGCGGACAGTATGGCCGGGTGAAAAAAACATTCCGGCTTTCCCTGATTTCCTGTACGGTTATTATGCTCTTTGCCCTGTTCATATTCCAGGTGTACCCGCAAGCAATTATCAGCATCTTCGGCCAGGAATCAGAACTTTATATGGAATTCGCTGTAAAATGTTTTCGGATTTACCTGCTCTGTTGTTTTATGATTCCAAGCGGAATGGTGGTGAGCATCTTCTTCCAGTCCATTGGCAAACCCGTCCCTGCCATGGTAATTTCACTCTCCAGGCAGATTATTTTCCTGATTCCCGCCATGTTCCTGCTGGGAACCCTCATGGGTGTGGAAGGACTTCTCTGGTCCGGACCTGCCGCCGACCTGCTGTCGGGTATTATCTCATTGGTTCTTGTAAAGATTTATTGGAACAAAGTTTTCACACAAGAGCCTTCCCTGCTGGCAGACGCCCGGGAAGTTATGCAGTATTAATCGCTTGACAAAAGAAATGGGCTGCTCTATGAATTTTTTTATTTCATACAGCAGCCCATTTTTTATCTCTTGAATTCTTTCTTTGTTCCATCCCTGCGGATAATGTAAATACCTTGCGGCGGATCTTGCAGAGAGGAACCCGTGAGATACAGACGCGCGCTCTCCGTAAGCGGATATTCAAAGACATACTGTCCGCTGCCAATATCTGTATGTGGATATCGGGCAAAATCTCCCCAGGTAATGTTCTCTGTTCCTTTTGCCGCGACCATAGCTTCCACATCGGTTTCCGACATCCGTGGCAATGATATGCGCACCTTCTCCCCTACCGGAACATACTCAATCTCATCTACGTTATATACATTGCACTCCATATCAATTCTCTCTTCAATCCCAGGCTGTACCTGGATTGTATCTTGTGCCGTTCCCGCGTTCCCGGACATGGGGAGCTCCGCCTCATAAAGCTGTAATTCTATCCATTGGCAGTTCGCTGACGGCAGCGTTTCTTCACTCTCAAAAAATCCCCTATTATTTCCCTCTTCTGAAAACTTATACCGCAGCGAATTTCCTTCGCTGTCCTTTCCGAGCAGACGATATTTTTTATAAAGGGGCATTTGCCCTGGCTCATTATTTGTGCTCACACTGATTCTGCTGAATATTTTATTAAACTGTAACCTGTTTAGATAAAAGATTAAACCTTGTTCCGCCTTTATTTCATAATTGATCGCCGTATTGTATGTGTCCTTCTCTAACTCCTCCTTGGAGGCTGAAAAACGAAAGGTAAAAGGCATTCCTTCCTCCCCAAAATTCTTTACCCCTATGACCTGTGCCTCTATCTCTATCTCATTAATTTGATATGGAAAGTCATCGTCAGCATAAATAAAGGTGGCAAGTACGCGCTGCGAATCGTCTTTTTCTTCAGGTTCAAAAAGCTCGATCCCGCTGGATTTCGTCCTGATCTCCTCTCTATTGATTCTCGGGTCATATGCACAATTCAAACTAGGAGACTGCACGCCCGGTTCCAACTCCAGGCTGTCATCCCACTCCATATGCATAGCTATATACAACCGGTTTTCTGCCAGAATTACTTCCTCTAAGGTTACGGTAACCCCTTGCTCAGTCTGGGAAGCGCCGATGATTTCTGTATATGGGGCCAAATTCCCGGACACGCCCAACATCTCTGCTATTTTTGTACTAAAGCTGCGGATTGCCGCTTCCACCTGCTGGTGAAATATGGCCGCAATGCATAAAACAAGGACTAACACGGCGCAGGCGGCTATTTGGCCCGCATGAATCCCCATGATATTTCCCGTTTTCTTCTCCCACGGCTGGCAGGAGCGGTAAATCAGTTCGTCATCTATATTGCCCAGTAACTCTAAAAAACGAAACCGTTCTCTTTTCATACACACACCCCTTCCTCTTGCAATAATTTATATAATTTCTTTCTGTTGCGGTACAGACTGCCCCGAATGCTCCCCTCTGTCCTGCCATGCCTTTGGGCAATCTCTTTCAGGCTGTCCATATGCCAATATCTTCTGATAAAAATATCCCGGTCGCTCTCTGAAAGCCCCCACAAAAAACGGTTCATAATTTCACAAAACTCCATTTCAGAGATTTTATCCTCCAAGGTATTTGCAACGAGAGCGTCTAACTTTGCCGTCTCGGCCTCCACGTCAGCCATGTGCATGTCCACGCGCTTTGCCGCATATTTTTTACGCAGGCGGTCAATCGCCAGCCCCCTTGTGATTTTGCCCACAAAAGCGGAAAGAATTGACGGCTTTTTCGGCGGGATATACTTCCATGTACGAAACCAGGTATCATTGACGCATTCCTCCGAATCCTCCCTGTTATTTAAGATATTCCAGGCAATTTTAAAGCAAAATTTGTTATATTTTTTGTCGAGCTCTCCAATCGCAGCTTCTTCCCTGTCCCAAAACATCTGGACGATCCGCTTGTCTTCCATTTTTGTGTTCCTCTTTCTTTTGTTTTTAGTGCAACAACCAGTAAGCGCTTACATAAGAATATTCGTATTATTAAGGCGGGCGTCACGGATCTTTTGTGGGAATTTAAGATAGGCTCATATTTCTTATTTCAATTCTCCCGCCAATAGTATCTTTCCTCCTCAGTAAAAATTTAATTTCTTTTAACGCTTGCCATTCAGATATTCCTCCGGCAAATTCAGACAACGATATGCTATAATTTTCCCAATCTGCCGATGTAGGCACCGTCATGCGAACGTCTCTGTTCTTTAACCTGCACTCTACTTCCACACTGCATATGGTATCAGAGGCCTTCAGGTCAAATACCAGCTTTTTCTCTGTCTTATACAAATAGCTTACATCCAGTTCTTCTGTAAATATTACAATCGAACATATTTCAGCTTTTGTTTTGCTAAAGTCAATCTGGGAACAAATTTTATTTTTTGCTTTATCATATTTTACTGTACATCCATAGTGTTCAAATTCTCCAATGCAAAAACCTTCGCATTCTTTTAAATTAATATCAATAACTCCCATATCTATTTTCACATTGTGAATCTGCCTGATAAATTCGTCTCTTTTTCTTTCCCAATTCCTATGCTTTTCTATATGTAAAAGATTGGACATCTCCTCTCGGAATTGGTTTAAATCTTCTTTCAGGTTCTGTAATTCCCTTTCTGAATGATATTGTAATGAAACGCCCCTTTTGCCAGGGTTAATTGCCCCCTTTATCTTTGAAAATTCAAAATCAGGCAATAGAAACGTAAAATAATCTTTCTGTTTCATCCATACGGCTCCCATCTCATTCAAACATGCCGCGCTGGAATAATAATTGTCCGATAACATAAAAATAGGAATTACTTCTTCTGAATCTAATAAATCGCGCAAATACGCATAAATATCCTCCTTGATCGGCACTCCAATTTCAGAAATCGAACTGCAAAACATATACTTCTCAGAGATACCCATTTCTTTTAATAGGCGACTATTGAACACAGAATATCATTCTAAATTGTATAGTCACAAATATTCTACCATAACCTACAATATCTGCCACTATTTTCCAGGCAATATTTCCACAAAATACAACAGGCACCGGACAAGTGCCCAATGCCTGCTCGTTTCACTTATTAAATTTATCCCTCTCAAACTCCCGCACCCTCTGCGAGAGCTGCTCCAATTCCTCCGGCGACAACTCCGGCAGCCGTTCGAGTTTTTCTAAGAAGACAGAAATCGTCTCCTTCTCCCTGATTTTTAAATACTCCATATAGTAGCTGACGACAACGCCCGGAACCATGGCCGTCATTAGAATTCCATACGCAGCTACAAGCGCCGTGATAACGCGCCCGATGCTTGTGGCTACGCAAAGATCACCGAAGCCAATGGTGGTTGCGGCGACAAAAGAATACCAAAGCCCATCCCCGAACGTCTCAATTCCCGGGTCGCACAAAGCCAGCAAGGCTGCCGCCGCGCAGAGAAATAATAGAAAGCTTATGAATATTTTTAAAGTGCCGGTCCGCTTTAAGACTCTATAGCACCGCTTCCACGCTCTCATCCTCGGCATTTTACTGCTCATTCTGCTGGATGCTGCATGCCATTACAATCATATTGATACCGCTCTCAATGAAATACACACCCACAAGAATTCCTACGGTAAACGCCATAAGCATGGGATGCATCAGAGAATAGATTCCCACCAGAACCCCGATAATACCAAAGATCATTGTCCAAATCCAGCCTTTGCCCTCAGCAATCTTCTTCTGCTTGAGAGAGATAAAGATATTTACAACACCCTGTAAGAGGAACCACACCGCCATGATATAAACCAGCATTCCATCGGTCATCAGTTTCAGTCCCGGCACAACCATTATCACGATTGCCAAAATAAGACTTATAATTCCAAACAAAAACGGTAAGCCGTACTCTTTATCCATAATCGCCCTGACAACGGCTGCGATACCATAGATAAGCAGCAGGACTACCAGAAAATACCCCGCCTCCATAAACGTAATCACCGGCGTACAGATGCAGGAAATCCCGCAAATCGCCATAATAACACCTAAAATAATAGTAAAGATTTTCATAACACTACCTCCTGAATCGTTATTGATGTGGGCTTGCCCACTTTGTTCTTATTGTTCGCCTTTGCAATTCATTCATACGCCAACTGCCACTGTTGTCCCCATTATTTGTCTTCCAGCTTATTTGCTTTCGTCCCAATGGATAAAAAGAAACTGCCCGCGGCAGCGGCAAAGAAAATCCACAAAAACAGCTTCACCGGAAAACAGAGAAACAACAGTACCGTCACCGCTAAAGGCTTTTTCATGATTGCGCCAAGCAGCGCGGCGGTCACAATCGCCGCGGCAAAGGCCGCATGTCCGGCCACATCGCCAAATACCAGAGCCGCTTGCCCTGTTGCATTACTGAATCCCAAAATTGCCTGACCCGACAGGCCGCCAAAGACAAGGATCGCCGCGGCATACCCCAGACACACCCCGGCAAATATAATGGGAAAAAAGTGTCCTCCCTTGAGCCCAGACTGTATACAGACGTTTGTCAGCAGCACCTTTAAGAGCGCTATACCGGCGAGAAACAGCGGCGCGCAGGCGAAATTCCCGGCAACAAGTTCACCCATCGCCTCCTCGCCGGAAAACATCAATACCGGAATTGCCGTTCCCAAAAGTCCCAGGCACAGCCCTCCCACAGTCTCCCTGACGATAGGCGGAAGCTTTGCCACTGTCTTTTCCGTAGCTGTATGCGTGAAAAAATAAAACTTCGCCAGCAGACAGCCCAGGAAAATATAGACAATGATCATCAGATAATCAAACAACTCCGGCTGCATATCCGCAAAAGACGGCAATGCCGAAAGCCCGGCTCCAAACAGTCCCGACAGCAGCAGATAAGCTCCCATGCCCGCGGCGGCGGCCAGCCCATAGAGGAATATCTTCATGGTTCCCGGAAGTTTTATAATTTCTTTCTCCCGATTTTCCTCTTCCACGGCAAACACGCCAAACAAGGGCGAGCGAAACAGAACGCCCAATGTGACCGCTGCTCCCACCTGCGAATATTCCCTGGCATTCTGCCTGGCAAATGAAAGATTATCCCCGACCCAATAACAGAGTCCGACAATCACTCCCGTAAGCCCTGCCTCCGGCCCGATGCTGCTGCCTAATAGCAGCGGAAATAACGCGCTGAACAAGAGTACGATCATATTAGAGTAATCGTACTTTTTGTCTGTTTTTACTTTCGCCATCACGGTATCGAGTTCCTCCGGGTAATCCCCGAATTTCCAACGGAAACAGCCGATAAGAGCTGCTCCTAAGATACATACCGCCACTGTGTAAAACGGCATGGGAAACTTCGCGGGAATCCACTTCCACAGAAAATCGACGCCCACAGACATCACTTTCAAAAATGCCCAGATAACACTCCCGGCCACAGCCCCCATGATGCCGCAGAATAATACGAGATATACGTTATTTCTTGTCCTGTTCATTCGCCTCCTCCTTACCCTGATACAACGAATAATAAGTTTCTGATTTATTCACGCAGATTACTTAGTATTCGCCATACAAATCCACCGCCTATCTTATCGAAATTATTCTCTTTTGAGCGGATTTACACCAATTATGCATATTCTGCAACAAAAAAGACATAATAACTACTTTTTTCATCCCCAAAAAATCCCCAATCATCCCAAAATATAGCATTTTGCAGGAACAAAAGTTACAATTATTTTAATAGATAACCATATACGGAAATCGCTATGAAAGGAGTGTAGAAATATGATTCAGCTTGCCATCTGCGATGATGACAAAAGAGATTTAACGAGAACTGCAGAACTTATCAAAGAATGGCTCTATGAGCCGAACAAGCCGGAAATAAAAATCAAAAAATTTTCCTCTCCTTTCCTGCTCCTTGACGCTGTCTCAGGAGGAGAAACTTTTGACATCTTCCTGCTTGATATACTGATGCCGGAAATGAGCGGAATTTCCCTGGGAGAACAACTTTCCAATCTGCTGGCTGAACCACTGATTGTCTATCTCTCCTCAAGTTCAGACTATTACCCGGACGCTTTCCGTCTCTATGCATTTAACTACATCTGCAAGCCTGTGGGCAGGGAACTTCTGTTTCCTGTTCTGGACAAAATTGCCCGCCGTTTTGAACAGCACAGAGATAACGTATTTCTTATAAAAACGACGGACGCCATGATACAGATTCCCCTGCACTCCCTCGTCTACGCAGAGCTGCAAGCGCACGTCTGCCATTTTCATCTGGCAGACGGACGGCATTTAAAAAGCCAATATCTGCGCGCGGGCTTTAATCAGTTCCTGGCGCCGATCTTAGAACTGCCTAATTTCATCAAGACACATACTTCTTTTGTGGTAAACCTGAATTATTCCAGCAGTCTGACAAACGGCGCCATGTCCCTGACAACCGGCGCTGTCGTCCCGGTCGCCCGCTCCTTTAATGCAAGGGTACAGCAAAAATATATCGGCTACTGGCTCAAAGAGGAGGAACACCTATGACTTTAGGGAATTTGCACGAACATAATACTATCATCAATATTATTCGCGTAATCCTGATTACCACTTTTACGCTGGGTATGATGTCAAGCCTGACATCCTTCAAATTCCATGTTAAAAAAGTATTGCTGTTGTTCGGCGTCTACCTTTTATGGATTGGCGTTTCCACAGGTGTCCTTCTGTATTTTGCAGGATTTTTTGCCTTTACCCGCTGTATGTTTTTTACCATTTCCGTGCCGGCTATCGCGCTCGCCTACTATATGGACTGCAACTCTCCCGCCCAGTCCGTATTTAACTATGCCACGCAGGTTTTGCTCTCTTATATAATGGCCATGATTATACTCTTAATCAACACGGCTGTCCATGGTAATGTCGGCAGCTATTTTGTGATCCTCAGCGTTACCTATATTCTTGTAATCCTCCTGGAATACAGATACTTTAGAAAGCCTTTTTTAGAGCTGACAAAAGTTGTGCAGGTTGGTTGGGGCTCCCTGTCGCTAATTCCGGTATTTTTCAGTATGCTGATGCTTTTTATTGCAAACTTTCCAACTTACTATACCAAAGATCCCTTTCGTATTCTGTATATACTTGGAAACCTTATTTTGATACTGATCGTTTATTTTCTTGTCTATCAGAGCATCCTGCGGCAATACCGCTACCAAATGCTCTCCCACCATAAAGACATTTTGACGCTGCAAATTTCCGCCATGGAAAAGCAGACCAGAAACATACATGCCGCTGAAGAAAAGTTAAAAATCCTGCGCCACGATATCCGGCATTTCTCCAACATCATGCAGACATGCCTGCACGACGGCTCCATAGAGGAGGCGAATCAGCTGTTGTCAGACCTGGAAGCCGCCGTCGGCAAAGTTGAGATAAAAACTTACTGTAACGATTCCATCATTAACTCTGTACTCGCTTTTTATCTGAATCTTGCCGAAAGCGAGGGTGTCGAGGTGCAAACTTCTTTTATAGCTCCCCCTGCGGACAAATTTGATTCTTCGTCTTTTTCAGTGGTGCTTGCCAACGCGCTGGAAAATGCGCTGAACGCCTGCAAAGAGGAATCTGGACGGCGCGTCATCATGCTAAAAAGCCGCAATTTAAATGGGCAGTATCTTATGGAGTTGTCTAACACCTGCCGCAAAACCGTACGTTTTGACAAAGACGGAATGCCGATTTCGCAAAAAGGCATGGGACATGGCATTGGCACAAAAAGTATTCTCTTCTTCGCCAAGCAGACGCACTCCATGGTAAATTTCCAACAGGAGAACGGCTTCTTTACACTGCAAGTAATTGCCAATGCGCAATAGCGCCCATTCCTCTATACAGATTCTTCCTTACAAGCGAACCCTGGGCACACCAAGGGTTTACTCCTCCATTATTCCTGCCAAAATCTCCATCGCACTGTTCAAGGATTCTCCCTCTAAGAGCAGTAAAATCGTGCTGCAAAGCACCTCGTAAATATTCATCAGCATCTCGATAATACTGACGCATTTTGCCAGCTCCGCTTCATCATCCAATTCCGTCAGCATCGTATAACGGATACCGATAAGATGGCGCGCCTCCTGATCTTCTTCTCCCTTCATGTATAATATTTGTCCCACCGGCAGTCCCCGATTCAATTGATTGATCATTTGATAGATGTTCAAGTCTGTAAAGGCTTGCGGATTTTCTTCCATAATGGGGTCTAATTCCAGCTGCCCATAATACTGCAAGACATCGCCGAACTCCGGCGCATGGACAAAGTTGCAGCTAATGTCGATACTTAAATCTTCCTCCATCTCAAGCCCCAGCAGCAGCGTGTCCATAGCGGCATGTTTTCCTTCCTCCAGAAACATGCTCTTAAATCCCTGCTTGCCGACATACTCATGTAATCTCTTTAAACCTTCCCGCAACTCTTGTTTATTCATGTTTTCCTCCTTCCCATTTATCCTGGGTAGCTAAACTGTTTCTTATAGATATAATACTCTTTCAGCTCCGCTTTTCCAAGTATTTTCCCGGATTTTTCATATTCCTGCTGCAAAGCCTCCATAATATGTTCCATACCGGTAATCTCCTGCCTGGAAGCCGCTATGAAAGCCGCGTTCAAGGCAATATTCTTGATGCTTGCGCCGGAGAGCTCAAAATTGTCCGCGAGATAGTCAATGTCAATATCTGCCGCCAGCGGCATCCGTCCCGGAAATACTTTTTGCCAGAGCTGTATGCGTTGTTCTCTCTGGGGAAAGGTAAAGCGGATGATAAATTTCATACGGCGTTTATAAGCATCGTCAAAATTCTGCATCAGGTTGGTGGCAAGAATCGTAATGCCGTCATACTCCTCCATCTTCTGCAACAGATAGGCGGTCTGCGCATTCGCGCTGATATCCCTGGCGTCCGTCACGTCGACGCGCTTTCCGAAAAGCACGTCCGCCTCGTCAAAAAAGAGGATGCTCCTGCTCTTTTTTACTTCATCAAAAATCTCCCGCAGATTTTTCTGTGTCTCACCGATATATTTCGACAACACGCCGGAGAGGTCCACCTTGTACAGTTCCAGATTCAGCTCTTTTGCCAGCACCTGCGCCGCCATCGTCTTACCAGTCCCCGGAGGCCCGGCAAACAACAGGGAAACGCCTCTGCCATAGGCGACTTTCTGTTCAAATCCCCATTCCTCATAGACCTTCCCGCGGCAGGTAACCTGCCCGCATGCCTGGCGCAGCAGTTCTTTGGCTCCCTCCTCCAACACCAAATCGTCCCAGGTATAAGCGGCGTTTACCCGGTTTGCGCGCTCCCCCAGCCGATGGGAAATTTTCTGCTGGCACGCACGGTACAGACAGGAGGCCGGAATCTTTGTTTTCCCCTGCGTCCGCGCTTCCTTACAGGCAGACTCCGCCGCCTCTTTTATCACCCCCGGGGAAAAATCAAACTGCGCCGCCAGACGGTCGAAAACCGTTTCCTCCCTTAGAGTTCCTCCGCCCGCTGCCAGAAAAGATTTCCAGAGCATACTCCGCTCCTGTATGGAGGGAAAACGCAGATAAAACTCTTCCAGCCCATACCCTTTGGGGTATTCTCCTTGCAAAATATCTTCTCCCGGCATTTCCTCCACCGTGAGAAATAAATAAGGGAAAAACAGAGACGCCCTGCGCAGGATATTCAAGGATATCTGCTGATTCTTGCGCTCTCCCAGCCAGATTGCTTCCCAGTGTTCCATTACCAGAAACGCTTTATTTAAAACGGCGCGCACCACGGCGTCGCAGATCAGTTCTTCCATCTTATCTTCCTTCTGATAAGCAAGCGCCCGCAGATCCACAAAGAGTACGGCATGCCCCAAAATCCCCGCCGCCGTGATAATCTGCTTCTTTTTCCCGCTGCCATATGGTCCTCTTAACAGAAACAGACGCATTTCCTGCGCGCCCTCCTCTGCCTCCGGCAATGCCTGCAGGCGTTTTATCATACTTTGCAATACCGCCCGGTTAATATTGCATTCCTCTATCCCAGATTGTCCGGGAACAACTACATGATATTCGGTTTTTCTGTCCAGTAAATCCGCCTCATAGAAAAACACAAAATGAATCAAATCTTTCCTCAGCTTGATCTGCCAGGACATCTCGCTTTCCTGCGTCATGGGCCTTGCGCCGAATACGCAGCATAGAAGTTCGCGGCGGGCAAATATGCGGTGGATAAGCGCATTTTGTACTTCCTCATCCATCGCATACATCTTGACGCACAGGTCGAGGGAAGGGTAACGCCAAGCAAGGTCGTCCTGAAGATAGGCAAACATGCGCTCAAATTCCCGGTTCAATTCCGGCGCTATGGCAAGGCAGGCAAGATATTGCTCAAATTCGGTAAGCCCCAGCCTGCGCAGCAAATAGGCAAACGGAAGCATCACGTCGCCTTCTTTTATCGTGCGGTAAGCCTTTTCATGGAATGCGCGCCACTGCATAAAGAGATTTTCCCGCTCCCTGCCATACGCATCGCGCTCCATATGTGCAAACGGGTCCTGTAAAATATTGTCAAGCTCCTCTTTAAATAATTTCGTCTGATAAATATGACGAACGGAACCCTTCTCCGTTAAACGCACCGCATATTTCGTATAGAGGCTGATTTCTTTTCTCACCAGGGACAATAATTCCTGAAAATATTCCTCCTGTCCCGCAAACATCTTTCCACCATCCATTTCCTATTCTGTTTAAAAAAATATTCTAATATTTCTATATTCCAGACACCAGCAGCTTGCGGAATTCTTCCGCGCTGTTGGCTTTCAAAACTGCTCCATAATCCACAAATGCCCCGCGAAGCTGGCCGTCTACCGCTTTATATTTATTCACCACGCCTTTCGCTTCTTCGGCTTTTTCCGGCGATGGCTTTGCCTCCAGGGACTCGGAAATTCCCTTTAATCCATATTTATCATCGTCTAAGCCATGGATAAGCCCCCAGAGCCTTCCCTTTATCATATCTGCCTCTTCATTATTCTGCTTCTTTTGGTTTGATTTGTCTATGCCCATCTTGGCAAGAGTGATCCCGCTTCCCACGAAACCGGAAATAATGCCCATCGTATTACCCGTGTTCTCCGCGTCTTTATTTTCGCTATCGCCGGCAGACACTCCGTTAGCAATGTTCGTGCCCAGCCCTATGGCATTCGCCACCAAGCCGGAAATTCCCATGAAAATACCTGATTTTATTTTTCCAATCATCCTGCATGAAGCAATATAACCGACAAGCTTATCTTTATCTTCATCTGAGACGTCCTCTCTCCTCAGCAGCATATTTGCCAGGCTCCGCCTCTCCTTTTTGCTTTGTTTGAGCTGTTTCGCCTGTTCCCTCTTCTGCTTGAGGCTGAGACGTTTTTTCTTCCCTCCTTCCCCTGTCGCTTCCTGTGCTGTCTGGGCTGCACTTGATGTCGTAGTGCTCTCGCCGGAATCTTCTTCGTCTTCTTCCTCCTCGCCTTCCTCTGCTTCACTGTACTTGGGGAGCACCGTATTCTCTATGTCCTCCCACCTTTTATTCTTTAGGGTCTTCATCATATTCAACTTTCCGCGGGCTTGCTTTAGTCCGTGGGCGCCCGAAATGAACCCGCTCGCCTGCGCAACGCTGCCTACAATCGCATTCAAGTATTTAAATACTGTTTTCGTCACACCCTGGAATTTTCCACTGAGGACAGTGATTGACTGCGCAATGCCAACTGCCTTTGATATCGTCATGGCAAAATCCGATACAAGGCCGATGCCGCTCATAACTCTGTTCATCTTACCTTTTATCGTCTTAAATTTCTTAAGTTTCTGCACAATTGTCTTTATGCCTGTCACCAGCCCTACCAGGTTGCTGACAAGCGCTACCGCCTGGCTGACAGTAGACGTTTTATAGGTAGCATCCATTAGGGATGCCGAACCGCTCAACGCCCCCGCTAATTTAATCTTATCTGCGGTGGAATTAAAGGTGGAAGAATTAAAAAAGCGCTTAAACTTATTATCCGCCATGGGATTTTGCCCGCCTTTTTCCAGCTGCCGCGCCAGCACGACCGCCATATAAAGCTGTCCTCCACGCAGCTCATCCACACTCTTCTTTACTGCCTGCGGCGTATCATCCTGCGCATGGTCGCCTTGTTCCGGCCCGGCTCCTGCCGGACTGCCCCCTCCCGGTCCGCTCCCTGCCGGTTTGCCTCCTCCCGGTCCGCTCCCTGTCGGCTTGGCTTCTTCCTGCGCTTTGGTTTCTTCTTTTTTGCCTCTTCTGCCTCTTCTTCTTTTCTCCCCCGTTTTCTTCTTTATCAGATCCTCCAACTTATCAAAAGGTTCGCCGCCCCGCGCCTTGCCGTCGTCCCCACGACGCTTTCCATCCATAGTATTTTGCATGAGCTGGGCCATTTCCACATTCAAATCGTCGCTTGCCAACTTTTCTACGCTTGTCGTGGTACCTGCCCCCGAGCCGGCTGTATTATTTCCCCCGTCTTCTGCTTTACCTCCCTCTGTTCCTTTTGTTTTATCTTCCTCTGTTCCTTTTGTTTTATCTTCCTCTGTTCCTTTTGTTTTATCTTCCTCTGTTCCTTTTGTTTTATCTTCCTCTGTTCCTTCCCCTATTCCTCCTGTGGTACTCTCCACCGGGCCGCCGTCTTTATTTCCCGATTCATTCAAAGGCTTTTGAGGCTGAAGGACTTCCTCCGCCTTCGGTGTTTCTTCCTTTTGCTTATCGTCTTCCTGCACCTTATCTACTTTCAATTCTTCTTCCATTGTCCACACCTCTCTTCTCAACGTCTTTGCCAACTACAACATTCAGAACTTCTCAATGACTGTCTCTATTTCCTCCGTATCTGCAAGCTTATAATACTTGTCGCAGCGGTACAGGTACTCCTTTGCCGCCTTATCCTTGCGATACTGCTTTAAAACCTCTACAAAGACCAGGCGCGCCTCATAAAACTTCTTTGCCACAAACAAGTCAACACCCTTTTCAAATAAAGGCTTTGTCAGATCCTTATAATAGAAATCCTCCTCTGCGTCCCCATCATATACGTCATAGACACGCTCATATGTATTGTTCGCGGCAAGATAAATATTGCCTAAGTACCTGGCGTGGTAATGCTCCTCAAACTCCGCAATCTGCTCGTATACTAAATGCGTGATAAGAATATGCGCGCCATATTTATCACCCTTTAACCGCAATTCTTTGGCCAGGTCTGAATGAGCGGAAATTGTCGTAGCCTCCATGCGCTGTTCATGTCCAATCACCCCAATCATCACACGCCCATAGCTGATGGCAATCGTCCTGCCATTGCCCGGCATCTGCCCTTCCAACAAACGCTGAATGTCGATGGCGGCGTCTAACGCCTCCCTGCTGCTGACGGTAAAAAAAGCGGACAATCCCGTATCTTCAAAATGTTCCACCACGCCGTGATGGCTGTTAATCGGCTCCACGAGCATGGACAGCACACGGTTAATATCTTTATATACCTGCTCTGCGGAAAAGGTCGCGCTCTGCTTGGGATAATCGAGCGCATGCAGGGAGAGTATGGTAAATTCCCCTGTCATTTCATCTCCCAATTCCACTTCCTGAATGGACTCCTTGCCCAGCAGATTAAGGATTTTAGCCGGAATAAATTTATAATAGCCGTCCGACATGCCTTTGATATCCTGCACATAATTGGCAATTTCCAACGACATCTGATTAAATGCCGCGGAAATATCAGCCACCTCGTCATGTCCGCGCACGGCAACCGTCACGCCGAGATTTCCTGCCGCCAGCGAACCCGCGCATCGTTTCAAAGCCTTTAAAGGCTTTAAAAAAATATAAAGGATTACGATTAAAATCACAATCAAGATTAACATCATTATGGAGGACGCGTTTTTCAGGTTCCACTGATAATACCAAATCTGATAGTCCAATACATTCCCATTGGCAGAAACGGCAAGCACCCCGAATTTCGTGCCATCCTTCAACACAACCGGCACAAATTGGTTATTGCGTTTCCCATCTCTGCTCTCATCACTCTTATCTACAACCTGCGACGTATCATAAGCCTCATAGACTGCCTCTAACGTTTCCTCGGCATATACCCATTCCACCGGAACGCCGCTGTATTCCGACATGGACTCACTGACATACAAACGCCCGTCTTCATCTGCCTCAAAAATGCTGTAAACATACATGGACAGCCCGCCAATGCCTTTTCCGCCGTCTACGTCAATACAACTCATCCTGAGCGCCCTGGCGCCAGAAGGGAATTCATCCGCATTTGTTTCAATTTTATGGGCAATATCTTCCTTGAGAATCTTCCCTAACGCTGAAAGCGAAAACGTCTGGTTGCATTCTAGCTGCTGGCGCATGGATAACTCAATCCATCCTTCCAGAAAACTGTCCATAAATAAAAGCCCCATAAGAAAAATAACGCCAAGCCGAATTAAAATCGTCTGGAAATGGTATTTCACCCGCAATATCCAAACAACGCACCAAATTGCCGCTATCTGAATAATCTCCATATAGACCCAAAACATACGCCGGAAAATTGTCGGGGCTGTCAGCGAAACAACTTCAATATCCTGATGGTTCCCCTCCTGGTAAGAACAGACAGAAACCATTCCCTGCGCATCCTCCACGCCCGCGCAAAAACCGGACTGCGTACAATCCGGGCTTTGTAGCTGCTGAAACGTAAAATCTGCATCAATAGCCCGAATTTCATCGCCCGCAAACAACGCCTGGGATGTTCGTTCCTTCAAATCAACCGCACGGATACATTCATTTTCGTAATCAAGCACATACGCCTGTCTGCCGTCGTCAGACAGGCTCTTAAAAACACCCGGCTTTCCGGTAATCCCTTTGATTTTCATGCGCTTCTTTGCCCCAACCTCTTTGGCATGGACTTCCCCCGCATAATCCATCCACAAAAGAATTTGATCCTCGCTGAGGAAAAATTGCGCGTTCAGATACGGATATTCCAGTTTTACCGTATCCAAAGGCTTGCGTTCCCCCTGTGAATTGAGCGCGATCAGTTCTGCCTTTGCAGATTTCTTTTCCACATCCGGCAAACAGATATAATAAAGGCTGCCATCCTGGATATGCGCAATCTCAATCCGGCTGCATTTAAGGACGTCCTCCGACAAATCATACGGCGTCTCTCTTAACTTCCCATACGCAAAATCACATTTGTATACTTTACAGCTCAAGTCGCTCCAGGACTCTACATCTGCCTCCGTAATCAGCGCGTAAGCTTCCCCTTCACTGTCAAAAAATATCTGCCGTACCATCCGGTACTGCTCTTTTTCATGACGTTTGCAGACAATCATATCCCCCTTTTTCCCAGACGTATCCGAGCGGATAATTTTTAAATCATCTCCCTCTCCACGGTCTACATAATATAGATATCCATCCTGCAAATGGATCTGTTCGATATAATTTAATTCTATCGTGCTGCCGTAAACAGTAGCTATCAATATGGCAAAGGCTGCGACAGACAAGATAACGCACAAGCCGATAACGCCTTTTTTCCCCATACTCCTATGGGCGTTTATTTTATTTTTTTTATCCATAATCTTTCCCTCAGATTCAAACCTAGAGCTGCACGGTCTGACAGCCTGAATTTGTAAACTGTATCATGCCTCCATAAGCACAATTCAGCTTACATTGGTTATTGATTGCCGGCTTACCCCCGACTAATACCTGGGGAACGCCCGGCGCCCAGGGACCCACCGGCACGGGCGTACAGGGCATGGGGGTCAGCACTCCCATTGCCGCGGCAGTTGCCGCCGCCACAGCCGGATTTGCCATGCTCTGGCACATGCCAAACGGCGTAATATTCACAAACGGCACGTTATCCGCAATTGTCGCCAGCGGCATTGCCGACACAGTCCTCGCTGCCGGCAGCACATTCAGCACGGAAGGCGCCATTCCAAACGAACATGTCATGGACGCCCCGCCTGTCACACATAATCCCATTATTTCTTCTCCTCCTTACATAAATCCACATAATTGTCTTTGGCGCGCAAAATCTCCGCCTCCCCACAAGCCTGCCCTGCTTCATCTTTATAAAAATAATGCAGCTTGCAAGGCTCCTGCGGCATATCTCCAAGCAGCAAATAAAACATGCCCTCTTCATCGGCTATCGTCTCCTGCGCCGGGTAAATTACCGTATCCTTTTTGAGATATGCCGTTTCCAGCGGCTCTCCCAGCCGAAAAACTTCTGCCTCTCCATCCGCCTGTCCCAATGCAAAATACTCCCCCTTTTTTCCCTGTTTCTTACGAATATGCCAAAGCACATTTTTCATTCCGCCTTTCCGGTAAAAGGAAATCTCCGCCTCCCCTTTCTTGTAATCGCTGATCAGACGGCAGCATGACCGCTCATCCTCGAGATGAAACTTTAACGCACGCCCCGGCAGGGTCCGCCCCCGGACGGCAGTATTGCCGGCACGCAGGGGATATGACGGCGAAGGGTACAAAAGCGCCTCCGACACTTCAGCTCCCGCATCCGCCTGCAACGTAAAACGTCTTGGCTGATAAATGGGGGATTTTGTCTCAATCGTCAATTCCTTGTCTCCAACATCCAGGAATAAAAAGTAACCGTCACTCTTTTTTTCTACCCGCCCCCCGGAGAGGGAATGGATGCGGATACCCGAAGACACCGGCTCCCCGGTAAATGCATCCCGGAAAAGCACTGCTTTTGACAACCGTATTTTTGTCTCATGTAATACCATACTATGCATCCTTTCCAGAAAAACGGAGACTGATTTCCTGTACCCGCTTTACCGATTTCTTTCTTGTAGACTGAATCTCCACAGGCCCCGCCGTGTAGAACAAAGAAGCCTTATAAGCCGTGTTGGGCACCGTCCAGATTCGTACTTTTTCTTCCATCTCCAAATCCTGCATCTGTACACGGATATTCGCGCCACCCGGTTCCCCGGTAGGGGTAAAGTTATCCGGTTCAATGGCCGCCTTATCGCGGAATGCCTGGATGATCCGGCCAAATATTTGATGTTCCTGTACGGCGCGGTACTTTAAATCGCTCTGCAAGTAAAGCGTAATCATATAATACAGCGTCAAATATGTCGATGGATAACGCTGGGCATTCCTGCCGACATTCGTCATCTCATGTGCCTGTATGGAAGCGTCCTCTTTCACATCATAGAGCCAGACGCCCACTGCAAAATCCCCATGGTCTTCCGGGGAACAGAGCCCAATCTGATCCGGGCTGTTCAACAGTTCGGGAATCAATGCTTCTTTTAAAAGTGTTAAAATGCCATTTCCCGTATCTGCAATCTTCGTATAATCTGACATATCATTCCTCTTTTTCTTTCCAACCAGCCTTGGCAATATTCCCGCTTTACCGGATAAATTTACGGTATACTCTCCTGCCTCTCTATGTATGCGTTCTCATCGTCAATCTCTTCCATACGCTCAGGTATTGTCAGCACGCCATTGCGGAATTCTCCCGCTTCGAGAACCCTGCCGCTTGACGCGTCATAGAGAATTCCACGGCCATAGTATTTCCCATTGATGAAGCTGCCTTTATAGAGCAGATTCCCCTCTTCATCCCACAACTTCCCTGAACCATAATATGCATTCCTCAGAAATCCGCCGTCATAAATTAAATTACCGTTTGAGGCTGCGTAAAGTTTACCTGTTCCGCTGTATTCCCCTTTATAGAATTCTCCGTCATAGATAAGCCTCTGCGTCTCGGCATCCGTCAACTTGCCCGCGCCCTGATAGAGGCCGTCTACAAACTCTCCTTCATAGATTACCAGATTTTTTTCCACATCATAGAGTTTACCGGTTCCATCATATAGATCCGACTTGAAGGTTCCGTCATACACAAGCCTTCCTCTCTCATCATATGATTTGCCGATACCCTCCTTTTTCCCTTGGACGAACGCGCCGTCATACACAAGCGTTCCAGACTCGTCATACGATTTTCCTTCCCCCTCGTATTCCCCATTGACAAATCCTCCTTCATAAACAGGGATGCCAGCCTCATAGAGCACGCCTTCCCCTTCATATTTGTCTTTTACAAATTCTCCCTCAAATACGGTGTTGCCCTCCATATCATAGGCAGTCCCGTCTCCCTCTTTTTTGCCTGCGATAAAATCTCCTTCATAGACAAGGACGCTGCCTGTATTCTCGCTTCCTTCTGTGCTTCCGGCTTCTGCTCCTGTACTACTTTCCTTGGTATTTCCTGCACTATCTATTCCAGCCGTACTTTCGGTTTGTGTATTCCCGGAATTTGAAGTTCCTCCGGTTCCGGCGGTTCCTACGCTTCCTCCGGCTTCGGTGTTTCCGGCGTCTCCTCCACTTCCTCCTGCCCCGGCGTCTGTACTGGCATAGAGCTTGCCTTCTCCCTCATATTTCCCCTTGGCGAATCCTCCCTCATATGCCACGTTGCCATTCTCATCGTATTCGGTCCCAGAGCCCTCCTTTTTTCCGCCCGCAAAATCTCCATCATAAACAAGCGCTCCATCCTCATACAATTTGCCTTCCCCCTCGTATTCGCCTTTGGCATTGACCGTCCCTTCATAGAGAACATTGCCCTCGGCATCCTCTAAAACGGCTGCTTTAAGTTCCGGCTGCCCATCCTCAAAATTGCCCTCGGCAATGACGTTCCCTTCCTCATCATAAAGAATTCCCTTGCCCTCCGGCTCGCCTTTGGCTAAGGAGCCCACATATTTTTCCTGCCCGTTAGCGAAATACAAAGTCCCCGTACCCTCATACAAACCATTTTTAAACTCCCCTTTATAGACCGGATTTCCCTCCTCGTCATAGAGAATACCCTGGCCGTCATACTCATTCAGCAGAAATGTCCCTTTATAACAGAGCACATCCGAATTTTTATAATATAACTCGCCCTCACCTGAGTAGGCTTCCATCTCAAAATTGCCTTCATACAGAAGAAATCCCTCATATGTATAGAGCTGTCCCTTGCCATTGATGCGCCCCTCTTCCATGGCGCCCTTAAACAGCACAGTTCCGCCCTTTTCAGACAATAACTCCACCTTACCGCTGTAGCCGACCATCTCAGGGGAATTTACCGCCATCGTCTTAACAAAATAATTTGAAATCAGGATAGGATGCAGCAGTTTCAGATAGAGAATCGGCAGGATAACCGCTGCAATCATGACAATATAGACCATCCTTTTAAGCACATAATACCGCCCAAAAGAAAAATAATCATGGATTGTCCGTTCCTTTTTATTCTTTTTCTTGCCGATTCCCTTGCGCACATCGCTCAATACTTTTGAGGCAAAAGAGTCCGGGCTTAACATCCTCTTTCCTTTGCGGATCACTACCTGGACAGGCGCCATCAAGATATGAGACAGCCTCCTGGCAGTACGCCCAATCAATCCACCCTGCATACATCAACCCTCCCGTCCGTTTATCTCCAAGGTTCCAATGCGGTTAAAGGTGACCCCCTTATCCGACAATACGGGATTGGGCAGCGTCAGCAGAAGATAAATGGCCGCTGAAGCTATCAGCGCGACTGCCAGCACTGTCCTGACTGTTGGAAATAGTTTCTTCATCCCCTCCCAGGCACGCCACCAGATACGGCCCGGTTTAATTTCCTGCTGCTCGCTCTTTGTCAGCACCGTCTCATAAATATTGTCATACGCCACATAACAGTCCCACAGATAGGCAAAACGCCCTTCCTCCATATCCCGCGCATACTTCATGAGCTCACGGGAGCTTTTCTGCTCCAATTCCCTGGCAAACAGTTCATATACCAGTCCCGTCATACGGTTCATGCAGTCTTTCTCCTGCACTTTCCAGTAATAGTCCACTTCCGTGAAATAGTAGTTGAATCGAATGCCGAGATCGTCGTCTACCACAATATTATCTTTGCGCAATACTTCATAGAGAAAACACTCCGGCATATTCAGCAGAAAAATCTGCGCATAAATATTTTTCATTAGCAGCAGACGTTCCTGCAAACGATAATTTCCCTTATCCATTGCCTGCTGCAATGATCTGCCGTCCGCATGGCTAAAGACAATGTAATATCTGCCGTCCGCATTAAAACTGTCATAGAGATCTTTAAACGTGCAGCTGGTATTATTCTTCGTAGTTACCGGCACCAGCTTTCTTGCCAGCTCCATATCATTGACGCAGGCAACCGTATACCTTGCACCCTCCCTCTTTGTGGCGTCGCAAGCGGCATATAGCTCTATATTGCCGGAACCCATTGTCTTAATTTTTGAAATCAGCTCATATTGCTTGTCCTGAAACTTAATTACCATCTATCTCACTCTCTCTCACGTACCACTACAAACGTTGACGCCTGTACCTTGGGAAACGCTGTGCTGGAAACTGTTATATGGAAAATGCCTGGCGTCTCCGGCGCCGTGTATTTCCCATTCTTATTGATTGCGCCCCCATTGCTGTCCTTGACTTTCCATTTCAGGCGTTCATCTGTAAATCCTTCCAATACCGCGGTAAACACCACACTCTCGCCCACAAACACGTTGGGATTATCCGGCTGAATGAAAATATGTTTCTTTTTCGCCGACTGCGGCTTGCGTACTTCATTGCGCAAAGCCGTCCAATGCACGCGCACACGCTTGGCATTCCCATTTTTAACAATCCGCATACCAATTTCAAACGTACCCTCCGCTGGTTCAAGCTTTGCTCCCAGAGAAGCCGTAAACCCGCTTGGGTTCTGAAACAACGAAGCATCGCCGAACATCATTTGGGAATCTTTTGCAAACCCGCTGTCCACTTCATAGCTGAGTTCTATCGTAACCGGGCCAAATCCCAGGCCATGTACAATCTCGTCGGAATAGAGAATTTCCCCTGCACGCATCTGCCCGACTTCAAAGACAACCTCGCCATAGGCGGCTCTAAGCGGTTTTTCCTCCTCCTCTCCCTGCTTGCCGGCAGCGTCTGACATTACGGACTGTTTGAGCCGGTTCACATCATCCACAAGCCTGCCAATCATTGCTGACGAAAGCTCCGTGTGCATAATTTTCTGTCCAAAAGGCAGCGGCTCGATATGCTCAATCAGGCAGACCCCTCCGGCGCGTACAACCTGAATTTTTGCCAGATAAATACCCTGCTGAAACGTATTGCCCATAATATAATCCATTGCAGCCTTATAATACTGCTCCTGTAATGCCTCGTAGCCATCAAAGCCGCTGATGGCCGCCTGACTGACACAGTCCCCGGCGTCCCGGTACTCCCTGCCGCCTATCTGCAATCGGAAACTGTCTTTCACCAAAGAAGCCTCCGCCTGTACATCTGGCACCCCGGCAGCCTTTACGGGGATTTCCAGTTGGTATCTTTCTTGTTTCGCCTGCTCCTGTTGTCGAAATGAGACATGCGCCCTGCTGCCCTCGCCGCCTGTCAGAAACGATAAGTCCAGCTCGTATTCAAAAGAGACATCCTGCTGCCCCGCGCAATCAATCTCTACCCGCAGAACCGCTTCTTTCCCCAGCTCCAAAAATCTTGGCAATACCTGATTGATCTGCACGCCATGTCCACGGTACACAGTCTTTCGCTCCTCATAGAGCTGGGAAGGCGTAAAAATTTCCCGCTCCGGTTCCTCCCTGGTGACAAACAGACGGTAGCTCTCTTTATACTTATTGTATTCACTGCTGTTTTTTCCTGCCGTACCCGCAACATTATGCATCAGCTCCGCAGCCTCCTCACGGTATTCCAGGCACAAGTAATAGTAATCCGCGTCCTGCTCGCCGCCATACCCCTCAATCTCTGTAATCTTACGCACTGCCGGCTCATCGAGCACAATCTCGCGCCCAGCAAAATCCAACGCCAGGCCGCGCTCCACGGAAATACTCTCATCGTCTACTTCCACAACCCCAAGCCCGCAGACAACGCCGGAGCCAAAAAGGAAACGGTTTATCGTCCTGCGCTTATCGTTAAAATATTTCTGCTCTGTCTCAAAATCCTCTACAGACAACAGCTTCCCATAAAAATACCGGTTTCTTTCAAAGGGAAAGCTTTTTAAATTCTTCATATTTCTTTTTCCTCCTCTGACTCAGTGTCCGTCATGCCAACCATGGACGGGATTGCAGCTACCCCATTTAAGTTCGCACGCTCATATGATACTAATACGCTGTTTACTCCCGCATACACATTCTGCCCCAGATAGATACCCGGCCGCAAAATAATTAGATGCATACGGATGTGCGCGGGTTTCATGTCTTCTATCATCTTCTTGAGCGCATGCTGTTCCCGCAGCGAGGGCGCCGCTTGTTCCCGCACAAACACGCTCGCTTCATAAGGTCCATGCGCATAAGACCGAACAAGTATCTGGTACGCCGCATCATTTCCCCTGTAATGCTCAATATCCCCATATTCCAGGAAAAAGGGACGTTCCCCGGTGAATGTGCCGATCATATGCTCCATATATTCCCGGGTGCCGCGGGTTAAATTCTTTCTGACAATCCCTGAAAGCAAAAGCCGCAGCTTTTCCTCCTGCCACAGATGCGTATTGGAAATTCCCACCCATTTTGCCAGCCAGTGCAAAAATTCTGGCTCGGCAGCGGTCGGATCAAGCTGTTTTGCAGAATCTACGATTTTTTCTTCAAAATCCTCATAAACTGCCTCAAACAAGCCCAGGAACCTTCCTAAAAAATCCTCCCTGCCGCCGCTTTGGTAGATCGCCGGAAGATACGACAGGAAGCTGCGGCTTGCCGCGTATATTTTCATATGGTGGATCTGCGGAAGAAAGCCTGCCTGGCAAAAGAGCTGTACCTCCAGCCACAAATATCTCCCCACGCCGTGATACAGCATAATATCCCGGGGATTTTGAACAATATGGACAAGATACGGCTCCATAGCCTTGCGCTTCTTCTCCAGGGGGATTTTTACGTCCCGTATTAACTCTTCCCAGAGATAAATTCTTCCGTCTAAGGCTATGTGCGCATCATCGCTGCAATAAAAGTGAAACTTAATAGAATCGTCACCATAACCTTCACTTTGGACAACGGCCCGCTGCCATTGGTTTCCCTCTGTTTTGCTGTCCAAAAGGCGTGAAAGATAGACGCCGCTCTCTCTTCCCTCTTCCAGGGCAATTCCGTCATCTGTGATGCGGATTCCCTCCAGATACCCGGTTGCGTAATCCTTCTTTTTATTTAACACAATGTATTTTATCTGCTCCACACCATCGCCCCTTTTACCTATATTGCCAAATACACGCTACGGCAAAACTCATATTATATCAGCCTCTCTTGCCGTAAAAATGCGAAAATCCAATTCTCTGAGGTACGGCAGCCCATTTGGCGGAAGCTGCACGTCTCCATTCACCAGACGGCGGAAGCCTCTGCCCGCCGCCTCAACCATCAGGGACTTCGCCTGCCGCACGCAAGGCAGGATATCTATAATCCCATAGATTGCGCTGGCGGAAACCGGCCGGCCAATCTCCCAAGATTTCTCATCCAGATAATCGCGCACCGCTTCTTCAATTCGCTCCTCCGCATCCGTAAAATGCGGCCGTATCACAATCTCCGCAAAAACAGAAATTCCCACATACTCCGGGTTTAGAATCTTTACCGTAGTTCCGATCATCTTTCGTTTTTCTATCATTTGCTCTATATTCTGTCTGTATTTATCGTTGAGCTGTGCGTCCCTCTCCTGATAGCTCAAAGGGCGTACGACGATAGCTATCTCATTTTCCCGCATACTTTGTCTGCCCGCGTCTTCCACGGCCGGGGAAACTGCCTTGCTGTCTAAGATTAAAAGCCCCGGCGTCTGTTTCACCAACGTCTCATAGTCTCTATAGGTAACGCCCCTGTGAACGTTTTTCAGTTCACGGCACAACCGTTCATAACACGATTCCAACGTCTCATTGTCCCTGCCGCCGCAGGCGCTGCCATTCTGTTTCACCAAAAGGCTGGCATTCTCCTGGCTTTCTTGTATTTTCCCTGCTTTAATATTGCCTGACCTCCCGCTGCTCACTCTAAGGCGCAGTAAGCGGATCTCCCCATCCGGTGCCATACCGTTCTCACAGTTGCCAAACAACAGCCTGTCCTCGGCAAGTTCCAGCGCGTACACTGCGTCCATAGGTTTACAATTGTCAAAGTCCTCTACACGGCGGTAGGGGTAAAACATTTTGTCCTGCCTGTCGCAGACCATAATCTCAAACTCATCATACACAATGCCAGGGATATTCAGGCGGTATTCCTGATTTGCAAAACCGCCCCCCACACCAAGTTCCCGCTTCTCAAAAAAATCATTTTCATACACGGCAAGCCTGCACCGTACAGATTCGCCAGATAGCCACTTCGGTTTCTCAAAATAAAAAATCATATCGCCGTCGGCGGCCTCTTTTTTTTCGACGGCCGCCACCTGACATAAGCCGCCGTTTTTTTCTATGTATAACTCTGCCTGTCCATTTTTGGCGAGGTACATACTGCTCTTTACAAAGAGCCTTCCCTCCGCGGCAGGCACGTCGTAATCCTCAAAATCACAGTATGTATACTGCTGCCTGACCTCAATCTCGTTAAAATAAATGTCCTGCACCAGCGGCGCCACATCGTAATCATTTTCTATCAGCGTCACACGGATTTGGTACGCACCATAATTCTTATCTTCCGCCATCTCTTTCGGCAGATGAAAACCAATCTTGCCGCTCTGCAAAAACGCGTAGGTAGTGTCAAAATCTACCGGTAAATCCTCCCAGCCCTCCGCAGACTGATACTCCCATTTGAGCCTTGCCAGAGGTATAAAATCTTCCCCAATTGGGTTGCGCACCACCTCATATTCCGTGCGGATATTAAAGGACACAACCGTCTGCTCACCGGGCACAAATGCCTTGTCCATCACAAAACAGCAGCGGTTGCCGACCTGTGGCCGTTCCCCAAATGGATAAAGGCGCATGTGCTTTTCCAAGTCATTGCCATTATTGGCATACCAATCCAAAGCCTCCCCACATACGAGATATGCGCCAATCAGCTTGATCGGATGAATACGCCCCTTTTTTACTGTCTCAAACGCCATATCGCCGGCAAAAAATCTGCTCCCTTTACTCAGGGGATTTTTGTTTTCCGTCATGCCGGCCGGCCATTCCACACTCACGGAACTATGCGCCGGTAGCGCGTGCCGCACGGAAACGCCCAAAAGTTTTAGAAATTTCTGCCGTTTCCATCCGCCAAGCCTGCTGATATGGTACTGCTGTATTTCCTTGAGCCATGCGAGGAGCCCCAGCAGCATAATGCCCGGATCGGACTGGTTATAATTTGTCCAGTCCGGGCATCTTCCTGGTATCTGAAATACTGCGTCCGCTTCAATTTCCTGATAAGATTTATCATCCAAATCAAAATTATAAAACATGGCCTATACTCCTTCTTCTAAATTAGCTTGGGGCTTACCGCTGTTTCTATGATTAGCAGCTCAGGAACTTTTTCAGGGTTCCGCCACAACCTCCAGAAAGCCGCTTTTGGGCAGTCGGTAAAACGGCAGCAGCCGTTCTTCATTGATTTCATACGCCTCGAACCTGCCGCTCTTATATTTGCGAAGGGAAAGCTGGCTGATATACTTCACACCCTCCACCTGCTTCAAGGCATGGGCGATTTGGTTTTTATCCGGCAACGCGCCGATTTCCCAGCCGTCGCCGTAAAAATTCCCGCGCAGCGGGTCCAGGAAACGCTCAAGCTCTTCGCGCACTCTCTTGGTAGCGGCAAAAATTTCTTTCTCCTGCGCCAGTTCCAAAAGCACTTTCACATCCAAGCGTATTAACTCCGGCATCACAATATGAAAGCGGCTCTGATTTACAATATTCTGATCCATATTCGCCGTAAGATAGCTGTAGATTTTCTTCTTGGTACGCTCAAAACTGTAAGAACTCTCCCCATAATCCTTCGATAACACCACCAAAGTCACCGCCCCCTGCTGCGGCCTGCCCTGCTCGTCGTAGCCGGCAAAACATTTTACTTTACTGATATCCCTCACAGCCTCCCGCGCCATATCCTCATAATCCTCAGCAGATACGCAGCGTCCGCCGTGACGCAAAAAGCTGGCATTTCGCTCCACAGCCTCCATAACAGTCTCCCCGTCAAGGGCGCACACTGTCGCCATAGGGTTATATACGCTATTGATAAAACCGACCGTCCGATCCAGCCGATTAATCTCGCCTATCGGCACGTTAGCAATCTCCCCCCTGCAATGCTCATACTTTACATGGATTTCTATTTCCTCCTGCTCATTTTGCTTTACCTTGTCCATATATTTGGGAAAAGTAAGCCTGCCCTCCCGCCTGTCCGCCGTATACTCCCGCCTGTTACCGCTGTCTGCGCCAAGCTCTGGCGCCTCCGACCACAGCTCCCATCTTTCCTCTAAGCTGCGGCTGAAATCCGCTTTTTCTAATACGCGCACTTCCAGGCTGCAAATATCACCGTAAGATAGCGCAATCTGCTTGTCCTCTGCGCGGGGCGCAATTCCAAACGTTTCTTCTATCGTCTCCACACCCAGGACGCTTGTCGCATTGGGATAGATTCCCTCAATTTTCGGACAATTGCCAACGTTTACGTCCGAACTCTGCCCGCTGCCCTCACTCAAGCGCAGCCAGTACAAATCCTCCCCAAACATCGTCCCGCGCCTGCTGTCTGCACGCCCATACCAGGAGACCAGCCCTGTGTGGGCAAATCCTTCCGTACTGTCAGCCGGATGCAGCTCCCGCCAGCCTCCCTCTGACAAATACTCCCATTTCAGCCCGGGAAAGCTGCCCCGCACACTGTCATGCATGACAAACAAAAACTTGAGCGGTCCGCCCACCGGCGGCTGCCCCAAGCCAAGATAACACGTCTTGCACGCTTCTTCTCTCGCTTTACACGCCGCAAACGCAAAGCCTTTTTCCATCATTTCCTCCGCCTGATAAACTGCCAGTTCCATATTATCCTGCTGGAAAATCACCTGTGGACGAAGAGGGTTATCCACGTAACTGTAGCTCAGGGAGAAATTGCCAGCCACAGGGGCAATATAAGCGCCCTTCGTCTTATAAGCGTTATTCATGCGGATGACTCGCGCGCGGATGCAGTAATCCTCCGCAGAATTTACCAGTACGCGCTCGATATCCGCCGGGCAGGTAAATTCCATACGTCTGCGCACGCCCTGTAAACCATCCTCCACGGAAAAGATATCTCCAAAGCGTGCAGACACCGGCAATCGCTTCCATCCGAATCCATTGTAGTACTCCCATATGACCTCGCGGATAGTAATATCATACTCTTCCTCCGGTACAAATTGCTGTTTTCTCATAATCCGCTTCCAGGCAATTTTTACGCCAGATGCAATCTCCTCCAAAGGAATCTTCACAAAATCAAGTTCAAATTCCACAGACAGATGCGCGCCCGCCTTACCAAAGACCTCACTGCTTCCGATATAGAATTCATCGTAGAGGGATGGATTTTCGCCAAACGCCAGAAATTCATCCACTTCCTGGTCGGTTCCTTTCACATTTATAAAATCAGGCTTTCGGCCCAGACATTCCGTCTCCAGGGTTACCCCTTGCAGATATAGGCCCGAGAAAAAGGATGCATCCAGTATTTCCGCTGAAATCACATACATAGAAGAAAATTCCTCCATAGATGCAATCCCCTGCTCACCGCCGGGAATGTGAAAACAAATCCGCCCATTTTCATATGTATAATCCGTAATCCTCCTGTAATCCTGCCCACTGCCATAGAAAAAACGTATGCGCGTTTGATCGCCAAACGCTTTTTTGAGACTGTCCGCATCTGCGCCCCTGCCTGCAACGGCCAAAGAAAGACGCGCGTTGGCATAACTTCTTACCTCTAATTCCTCACCAAAGCAGAAAAACAGCAGATGACGCTGTAAATTTTTCACGCCATCCTCAAACACAAAGAAAGACGGCGCCTCCTCCCTGCGGCTGTCAAACAAATCAAAGATAGCGTCCTTCTCCGGGTTTGCCAGGAAAATCCGCCGAATATCCATTGGACGTACCAAAACCTCTTCCTGCGTCTCAAACACGATCTGTTCGTCCTCTGCCTGCGCAAGCAGCCTGGTGCCTCTTGCGACCTCCGCCACGCTGGAAAGCCCCTCCGGCATTCCAAACACCACAAATCCTTCCGCCGGGCTTGCCGGACAGAGTTTGGCATTCACTCCGTCAAAAAAAGAAAACAAATCTCCCGCCGCCGACATATTAAATTTTTTAATATTGTCATACATCATATCAGCAAAAATAGACGCCAATGCAGTTCCAGCGTCCGGCTGCCGCTCATCGTACCTCCACTCTGGGACATACTGCTTTGCGCATTGCTTCATATAATTTATGATGTCCTCTCTTGTCATTTTCTCCATCTGCGGAATATCCATAACTTTCTTTTCCTCACTTCAAATGAACTACTCCCCTTCGCTGATATAAAAGGGATAGACTAAATTATACTGGTTGTTGGTAGCGCGAACCACATAGCTGACATCAATCATCAGAACGCCTTCGTCAATCTGAGCGTCGCTGACCTGGGCATATACATCCGTGATCCGCGGCTCCCATCGTATGAGCGCATGTTCCACCTCCGTTTTCATGGAATACAGCGTTGTGTAATCGGCTGTCTCAAAGGCATACTCTTGTATTCCACACCCAAAATCAGGATGCATGGGCAGCTCGCCCTTTCTGGTACCTATGATGATTCGGATGGATTCTCGGATGCTGTCCTCATTTGAAGACATTTGTATGCGCCCGGTGGCTTTGTCAATCCCAATCGGGAATTTCCATCCGGTTCCCAGAAATGCTTTGACGCTATTTTGATCCATATGCTCCCTCCTTAAATCAATTTACTCTTTCGGCTGTTCCAAGAGACCTAAGGCATCCTCCCTGCTTCGCCGGGTCCCTCCTTAGGTCAATTTATTTTAACCGTGCTGCCTTTTAACTGTGCAATCCCGGAAGCCTGCAATCCCATTTCTCCATCCGCTTTTACCTTCACGCTGGTTCCCTGAATCGTCATGGTCTGCCCTTTCAGATTTATTTTCTGCTGTGCATCCGCATCTATGGTGCCGCTGGTAATCTTGACGTTGTCCGCATCGGCTTTCATCACTTCTTTCGTGCCGATGGTAAGCGTAAAATCTTTCTTCGCTTTCAACGACAAACTGCCATTTTTACAATCCAGCGTCAAGCTGTTTTCTTTCTCCTTATCCTGCACTTGAACCGTCTCTTTCTCGTCGTCTAAAAGAATCTCCAAACCCTTGGGCGTATTCACAGTAATCTTTTCCTTACCCTCGGTCTCCGTAAAGGTAATCTTGTGTCCGCCTTTCGTTATGACTGCTTTCGTCTCATTTTTCTCACTCGCCACGCCTTCCGGCAGCTTGTCCTTACCGTTCCACAGACATCCCAGCACCACCGGCATATTCATGTTGCCGTGAATAAATCCCACCAACACTTCCGTGCCAATCTCTGGCAGCCAGTAGCTGCCAAAACCGTCTCCACCGTAGGCCGTCATGACCCTTACCCAATCGGACGTTTTCTTATTTTCCTCGCCCATCAGGTATTCCACCTTCACCATGCCCTTATGCTGTTCGTCCCAGATATCCTTGACAACCGCATTCAATAGTCCCGGCGCCGTTATTTCGGGATACGTCTTATCTCCCGTTTTATCCGACAATAACTCGTCATAAAAATTCAACGTTTCCAGCCTCCCACTTCAAAAGATGTCCGATAACCTTCACTGCTGAAAGAATGCTTTACTTCCATGATATCGTAAGTGCCGTCAATCAGCTTATGGTCGCCTTTTTTTATCTTTACCCTGCCTCCCGGCTGGATTTCCGGGACGCCGACGCACACACCGCTCGCCTGTCTTGCCTGCTTCTTCATCTCATCCGCTTTATGTTCCGCAATCTTTTTCGCGTCGCTGTTGTCCTCCACAGCGGCATCCATCTGCGTAGTTTCACTTTTTACGAGCGATTTCTGCTTGTCGTCTGCTTTGACCTTTACCTCAGCCGCCACTTCTTCCTTCTTGTCCGTATCCTGCCCCATGATTTTAATGACGGCGTCCTGGAAAGAAGCTCTCCTCTGGAAAGAAATAAAATCTTTTGCCCACTCCATTTCCACCGTATAAAACAGCTCCGCAGAAATATTTTTAAAGTATAGCTTCCCCGCATGGACAAAAAAATCCCGGTTAGCTTTCCTGCACAATTCTTCTGTGATAAAATCATAATCGCTGCCGTTTTGGATAATGCATTCGCCCTCCAGCTTGTTTGTGGCGTCCACATCCGTCATCTTATAGGCCGGCTTATATTTTTTTACCACCTCCTGAAAGGCGTCGGAATAACTCTTTACCTGATGTGAAATATTGCTCTTTTTACTGCCCATCATCATTCTGCGGACGTCTACCGCCGTCACGCGCACCGAAGGGTTTTCCGAAAGTTCATAAGTAATCTCATCCACATATCCGTAGAATAGGGAGGTCAGCGAAGAACCGTATCCCATTTCGATATCTAGTAGTTCCCCCAAAATGAAATCCGAGGTGACGTCGTCGACAAAACTGCGGTCCTCCAAATCATAAACGTTGGTAAGCTTGATAACTGCCGCGCTCGCCGCGGACTGTGAGAGCGTCACCTCCACAGATTCCACCGCATAATCGCTTTGGCCGATAATATCAAATCCTCCGCTTTTCACTTTCAGCGCAGGCACCATAAAATCTTTATATTTTGTTGCCAGAGTTGACATTGAAATGATAGCCACTTTTCACTCTCTCCTTGCCTTTCCGCTTCTTTCAATAACAGCGGCTGGTCTAATTTTCCAAACGTTTCCTCGTATAACAAATATTGAGTAATTTTCTGTTTGGCTAGATTGCCGGCAGCTTTACCACCTGTCCAGGCCTGACGTCCAGGGGATTCAGGATGTTATTTTCCCGGGCAATCACTTTCCACATATCCGGGTCGCCATATTCCATACTGGCGATATCCCACAGGCCCATACCCTGGCGAATGGTACGGTACTTTGTACGGTCCGGCGATTCAAACGGCGATTTCCTTCTCGTATCCTTGGGCGATATCAGCGATTTAAACGTCAACGTTACTTTAGCGCGCACCGGCATTCCACTCTCGGCAAACATGGTATAAGTATGGTTGAATTTCGTCACAACCCCTTGAAAATTCAGTGAACCCCAGCGAAACGTTACCTTCGGCGGGCGGTGCAGGCTGCCGTCAATAGAAGTAGCGTTGGCAATCTGCTTCGTAATGTCTGAAACATCCGTAGAGCTATCTCCGGAACTGCCGAAAGAAATCAGCGATTTCGGCTTGGGCGGAACATAAGTGTCCAGAAAAAGGTTCAGCGACAACTCCGTGGCGTCACCGGAAATATACTGGATAATGGGCCCGTCCAGCCCCGGCACTTTCTTCTCCGAATAATTCGCTCCGTCTGTCAATTGATATTCAGAAGGGTTAAACAGTACCGTTATCACGCTCTTCCCTACTTCTTTTTCAATCTCTAATTTTGCTTTCGTAAGTCCCACAGATATCCTTCCCTTCTATCAAAGATTAATTCTGTCAAATTAAGCCTCTGCGCAGTTTTTCCACATGAAGTTCTTCATAGAGCTGGTTCTTCACCTGTTCAGCAAATGCTCTCACATCTTCTCTCGGCCTGGCGGTAGTTTCCACTTTCTGCAACTGCGCTTCGACCTCTTTCAGCTTGCGGTCAATCTGATCCTGCGCCAACTTTAACTGCACATTCTCTTCACGCATACGTTTCTGGTCTAACCTCTGTTCTTCCTCAGACACCGTGGATTCCTGCACGGAGTACTGCAAATCCAATATCCGTCCTTCCTTTACCCAAACATTTTCTACCTCTTGGCCACGGCGCCGCGCGCTGTCTTGAACTGGCATTTTAGATTCCTCACCAGACGGTAACTTCTCATCAAGTATCGCTTCCACGCCGACCAGCTCCCCCGCCTGCTGCAAATACATATGTCCTAGCTTATGAATTTTTCCACGAACCTCCCGCTGCCTATATTTCTCAAATTTCTCAATCCGGTAAACAAGCGCCGGATAGGCGATTGCCAGATGGTGTTTTCCCTGGCTGCCTGGCGCCCATGTGAACTCTGTTAGGTTTCCAGCCGGATTCTTCCATTCAATTACGGTATTTTCCGCTTGCGCGGTTTCTGTTTCCTCTGTCCCCTGCTCAAATCGCAGCCTCCATTGCAATTTTGTAATCTCCGAAAGCTCTTCCACCAACCTGCCATACTGCCTCTCATCCAGTTCCCTTACAAACCTCAGTAAACTCTTTACTTCCGGCAGGTTAAGCTGGCTGTCCGCATATACTAATTTTCCCTCTGGCTCCTGTGCCTCTTCTTTTTCCTCTTGTGCTGAAGAAATCCGAGAATTTATCTGATAAATAAGCTGAGAAATCGTATTTCTCTCCTTTGCCGCCTCTATCTGTCTGCGAATAATTTCCGTTTGTATTTCTTCTTTACTTCTACTGTCATAGGATGACAGATCATGCCCTAACATTTCTGTCCCCCATGCGTTCCCTTCTTCCTCTGTTAGCGGAAAATCCGCCTCTGCTTTCACCGCCCTCTGTTCAGGATGTAGTAACAACGCTTTCCCCCACTCCCATAACTTTTCATATGGCGCTAACGAAGACGCAACAACATCCTTCCTGTCAGCAAAATTGGGCTGCAATTTCATCTCCTGTTTCTTCTCAATAACAGACGTTAATTGCAGATACAATTCTACCGCTTCTCTCTCTGCAAGTTCTGTTGCATGGATTTCTTTCGTGCTTCTCTCTACTCGTTGTGTTGCATGAATTTCTTCCGTGCTTCTCTCTTCTCCATGACTTGTTGGGGAAATTCTTTCTCCGGCTTTTTTCTTATTTTCTATCACATACGATACATAAGAGAGCAGCTCTTCGATCTGCTCTTGTGTATAGCCGAAAAATATCGCATTTTCCTCCTTTGAATCTACCGTTCCAAGTGAAAATTTCTCTTGGACAGTATCTATCACATGAAGATTTTGCTCCTGGGCAGTATCTATCGCATGAAGATTTTGCTCTTCTTTCACATGATTCTGCCGCCATATAAGAATTCTTTCCGCTAATTTTTCGATAAATTCTCTCCGGCTTTCCTCCTTCAGATTATGGATATACAAAAGCATCCTTTGTTCTTGCCGCCCATCAGCGCTATGCAATATTTTCTCCGTTGCTGTGAACGCTGTCTCCATAGACTCAGAAACCTTATCCCGTACGCTCTTATCTACAATATAAGAGAGTATTTCTTCTATTTCCCTCTTTCCATGCTCTTCTAAATTTAGCGCCGTTTTCTTTTCCATGACAGATGCTATTTGCCAAAATAATTCTTGCGCTTGCCTCTCTGCAAGTTCTGTTGTATTGGCGTGTATTTCCTCTGTTTTTTTCTCTGTCACAACGGCTTGCTTCTTGTCTTTTTTCTCTATCACATAGGCAATATAAGAAATCAAGCCGTTTATTTCCTCCTCTGTATAGCCAAAACTCTTCCTCATTTGTTCTGTTTCTGCGTTGGCTAAAACAAAAGAACGTTCCTCATTCACAGGATCTGTTACCCGGGCATTTTCCGCTGCCGTAATATATATCTGCTGCCGCAAAAGAATCCTTTCCGCCAGCTCTTGCACAAATCCCTGTTTTTCTTCTGCTTGCAGTTGATTGAACTGCACAAGCAGCTTCCTTGCCGTCTCTTCTTCCATACGGCTCTCTCGTCTATAAGATACGGACGCTTGCCGGGAGATTTCCTGATATGATGCGATTATCTGCGCTTCCCGCTGCTCTATGCGTCTCTTCTGCTGCTCTATCATCTCTTCGATGCGTTCTATAAATTCACAAACCGCCTCGCCTGAGAGATACACGCGCTCTTCCTTAGAAAAATGCCTTTCTTCCTCGGAAAGTTCCATGCTCTCTTCCTCAGCCAGACGCCGCTTCAAATCCTTCCAGGAAATCTCCGTCATATCGGCCGCCGCCTTAAATTGCCCGCTTTCCACCACAGATAAAACATGTTGCCAAAACCCTTCGACAACCTCCCGGCGGTATTGTTGACGAATCTGCATCAATTTGCGCCTAAGAACCGCGTCGCGATGATCAGTAAATCCCTCCTTCTCCCATTCGGGTAACTTTTCTTGCCACTGCTTTATATCCTGCGTTGCAAGATACTCCATTTGTGCCCACAGCCTGCGGATTTGTGTTTTTTCCAGCCCGTCAATGAAATGAAACATTTTGTCTTTATTTTTCTTCCATTTTACTGTCTGTCCATCGACGTATTCCATATCGCTTTGCAGGCGGCAAAGCCGGCAAAATTCACGATATTCTTTCTTAGACAGGAAATGCAGCAGTTTCTTCTCCTGCACGCGCATTGTCTGCTGGGAATGCTCTGCTAAAAACTCTCTGATATTGGCGGCAAACATGGAAATCATATAATAATGTTCCCGCTGCTTTTCTACGGATTGATTTTCTACCTGCCACTTCTGGTAACGGATTCTACCTGCCTGTGCCTGTTCTAACACCGACACAAACTGCTCTGCCTTCCGGTACGCCACAAAATTACAGCACTTTAACTGTGTGAGATAAAATCTCCCCATGCGCTGCAAACTGTTCTCCATCTGTTTACGGACAAACGCCGTCTTCACCGGGCATTGTTCCAGCCCCATCTGCATAATCCTGTTTTTCAACACCAGGTTGAGCAGGAGATTTACCCGCTCATACGGCGCTTTTTCTCTGTGGCCCTGTTCCCCCAGATAAACAAGCTGGATCTGCTCATACTCCGGGGCGGCTGCAGGCACATACTTATCCCACAAACGCTGCAACATGCCCTGCCTGATATGAAGATGTATTTTATGTGAAAACGCTTTACGTAACTTTACCATCTGACTAACCTATCATTCCCTGTCATACAATCTATATGCCAATCTTGTTAATGGTTTCTGAGAGCCCATTGTGGCAAATCTCCACCTTTTTAATCAGTACGCCGCTGCTCACGGCGTCCAGCGTGTCTATTTCCCATTTAGTGACAATTCCCCAATTTGCCTGATACGTTGCCGTGGGAACCAGCCCCGACTCCGGCATGACCATAATAATGATGCCCTTTTTCAGCTCATAACCTGCGGTGAGGGTGGTACGCGACATTTCCCCGCTGGCAATCCCATATTCTAAAACGAGTTTATCCAATGACTGCCGCGGTTTGGGCAGATAGTGAATACGGTCGTTGACCCCTCCCTCCGCAACAGGCTCAAACTCCATGGTGGCAGATATGTTGGAAACCTTGGAAAATCCCAGCAATTTTCCATTTAATATCACTTTAAACTTTGTGCGTTTTGCCAGATTGTCCCGCATTGCCATCTCTTATCACCTCTGCAAATAACAGCGCCTTCTGCCGGTTAGAAATAATACTTCCGCTTAGATGCGGAAAATATCTTTTTCCGGCGGCTTGCTGCTGACTTTTCTGTTTATCTCTGAAATCTCCCTGCACCACTTGAGGCGCTCATTATGCGTTAGATTGAAAATTTCTTCCCTGCCCCAGTGCATATAATAGGCGACAAACGCTGCCTCCTCATAAATTTTGTCCGCCGGATAAAGATTTATTGCCCGGCTTCCATAAAATTTATGGGCACCGTAATTTCCTCCCCACAATGCGGGCAGACCGTGCGGTACGAGGGAACTTCCGCCTGGTTTACGCGCTCGTACAAATCCTGGAGATACGCCAGATCCGGCGTATAAAGGCCCTCTATTACTTTGGTGTCCACCGCCGGCATTGTTCCCAGGCTTGTGATGACTCTTGAGAGCAGGATAATCACGAGATAACCCGGATTCTGCTGTACTCTGGGATCACGCAGCGGTATAATTTCATCTGCCGCCGTAGCCAGACGCATCTTGCCTTCCTTGTGCAAATTTCCATCCCTGTCCACATAACCTTTGGGCAGGACAAAAGAAAATTCTGTCTCAAACATCAGCTTCTTACCCTTGCCTTCCTATGCGCCCCGGGCAATACTGCCCGGAGCATATTTTTTATTCGTTACAGTTCACTCGTCAGCCAATATGGAGATAATCACATGCCCGCATGATGATTTCTCCATTTGTGCTGACGGAGAGAACGCCGGTTTATGAGCAAAGTTAGCTGCGAAGCAGCGAGAAAGCGCTGTAAGCGCCTTTGCGAATGGCGTGGGAATGAACTGTAACATTTATCCTACAGGTTTAAGATACCCTGGTCATTCCCTCATGGGCAATCTCAAGCGTCTCAATCGCAACTTCCGAGGACGTCGCGTTGAAATCCGGCGCCGTATATTTCGCGGGCCAGGCATTGATGACCTGCCAGGATGCCGTCGCAGTTTCCGTCTCGTCCAAAATTGTAATCGTAATCGTCTTGCGCTCCACTTCGCCTTCCACACCCGCAATCATCCATTCATACATAACCATAGAGTCTGCAACTCCCTGTTTCAATGTAATGTTGCCATACTTTTTCAGTCCCGGCAGCTTCAGCGGCGTCTGAACCATATCGCCCTCGCGGTATTCAATGACGTCAATGGACGCGTCGAACCCGGATGCCTCTGAGAACCCGCCCGCCTCTAAGCCGTCAATTTCTACCTTATATCTAAATTTTCCATATGGAGTACTTGCCATCTCTTCACTACGCTCCTTTCTTACTGTTTATCGCTTTAAGCCTTTATACGGAATCGCCTGTCTTCTGCGAAATCCTAAAGATTACAAATTCAGCAGGTTTCACCGGCGCAATGCCGATGACGCAGACGAGCCTTCCGTTGTCAATATCATCCTGGCTCATGGTATTTCTGCCGCAGTTGACAAAAAATGCCTCAGACGGCGCAGACCCTGCAAGCGCTCCCGACCTCCAAAGGCCTGTGAGGAATACGTCTATCGTCCGCTTCACGCGCACCCACAAAACTTCGTCGTTGGGTTCAAACACAGCCCAGTTCGTATTTGCCTTAATGCTCTCCTCAATAAAAATAAACAGACGGCGTACATTGATATATTTCCAGCTTGGGTCGCTGCTCGCCGTGCGCGCTCCCCAGACACGAATGCCCTGTCCCGGGAAAGAACGAATCAGATTAACTCCCTTGGGATTTAAAATATCCTGCTCGCCTTTATTAAACTGGCAGTCCAGACCTACGCATGCGCGCACGGTCTCATTGGCCGGCGCCTTATGTACGCCTCTCGCCGTATCGCTGCGCGCGTAAATGCCGATGACGGAACCTGACGGTGGGATCGCCATATTCTTCTTGTCTAATGGGTCAAACACTTCCAGCCAGGGATGGTACATCGCCGCATAATTGCTGTCAACGATATCCCTGTGCGCGATAATGTCATCCATCTTCTTAGCATCCCGCGGCATATCGAGCACTGCAAAACGGCTGGCAAGATTCTCGCAGTGCGCAACCAGCATCAACTGTACATTGGGATCCACAACGCCTGGAACCGCCATGATGGAAACGCTGTCGTTGTCCAAAAATGCCTGGATGCCCGTGCGCTTGCCAGCTCCCTTGTCCACGCCGATAAAATCGGCCGCGCTGATATTGGACACAGAGCCGTTGCTGCCGCCCTTTAAAGGAATTACACAGAATCCCTTCTCCGGGTCTTCGCCGACAATCTCGTCAAACGGAGCCATCGGCTCGCTCTTTTTGCCGCCAATATAATTGGTGATAATCAAATCTGACTTTGCAGTCTTCTTCTCAATGTAATTCGGTATATTCACATTGAAAGACAAATTCTCATAGAACTCCACAATATCATCGTACTTTACTTCCAAATTAAATTCACAGGTAGAAATCACTTTCGTCGGAAGCAGGTTTTTATCTACAACATCCTGTTCAAATTCCTTCTCAAAAACAAGAATATTGTCCTGGCTCTTGACTACGCGGTTATAAACCACATTCGTCATGTCTTTATAGACAACCACGTCTCCTTCGTTAAAACCTGCGGAACTCTTTACGGAATACTGCTTTCCATCAGCCGTCTCAAGCTCCTCCAAAATCTGGGTTTTCGCCTTGCTTGCAGGCGTCACAACAATACTCATGCTGTTCCCCCACAAACCAGGATTTTTTGCCCGCACCCTGAGCACGGATTCAAGGGCTGGAACTTTCGCATGCGCGGGTTTTGCATCGCTCGGCGCAACACGGGATATGAAACAGCGGGAACCGCCGTTCACAAAAAAGTGCTCCACTGCATACGCCAAAAACCGATATTCCCCATACTCGTTCTCAGAAAGATACCCACCGAACTTCCTCTTAAAATCTGCAAAATTTGTTACTAACTGCGGAACCCCTTCCGCCGGCCCTCTCTCTGCAAGGCCGATGAATCCGGCTGTACTCGTGCCAACGCCTTCCATTGGCTTTCCGCCTGAATCAAATTCCTCTACATATACGCCTGGTGATAAATATTCAGCCATAATCTCCCGGCAATAGCTGACAATGCCGCTAATGCCGGCTACCTCCTTTCCTATATTTAGAAACTGCTCTTCCTACAACACCTGTTGTTTCATTTTTTGATTATAGAACATTTCTCTAAACAAAATTCTAAACATTTCGACGAAAAACTCACTTTTTCCCAAACTGGTGTAAAAACTGCCGAATTGGTGCAGAACATGGCAAGCCATCACAAATCATTTATAATTTTTATACATTGTCTTTTTGCCGCATAAGCGGCAAGGCCTTTTGCACAAGTATTTATATCATAAACATGAAACTATAAAGGATAACAGGCACATGAAAAACGAAAACAATAAAATCCAAGTACCAAACGTTGACAGAGAATACACCCGCCGTTTAGCAGACGACCTCCTTTCCTCCCAGCAGGCAGACCTCATCCTGCTCAACGCCGGCGCAGGCTATGGAAAAACACAGGCATTGGCAAACTACGTGCGCCAATTTACCGGCAAAAGCGCATGGTACAGCCTCAGCGCTACAGACAATGACCTGATGTCCTTTATCCAGAATTTTACAAAATCCATTCAATACGCGCTGGAAATATCAGAACCAGATTTCAACGTTTCTTTACCTCTTCTGGAAAACATTGATATCGTGATAGAACAGCTCATCGTATGGCTGGATGTGCACATTGACTACATCCATATCATTTTTGACGATTTTCAGGAAATTTCAAACCCGGATATTTTTAACTTATTGGACATCTTACTGGAGACAATGGAGCAGAAAATCCGTCTGTTCATTGTACAGAAACGTTCCCTGCCAGCCTTTTTTGATAAGTATATAAAAAACGGACGCGCCCTCAGCTTGGGTATGGAAGAGCTGCGCTTTAAACCAGCGGAAATCTCCGCTTTTCTGGAAAACATGGGGGAACACAACGAACAGTGGGCGAAGCTGATTTATGACTGCACGGAAGGATGGCCGGTAGGCGTCGCACAAATTATGCAGCAGCTTCGTCAGCACAAAAAGGACGCCACAATCGAGACGATAAGAGACATCTGTGACAGGCTTGAAGTCTCAGATTATTTCATGACGAAAGTGTACAAAATGCTGCCCTTTGATATACAGACGTTTTTAAAAAAGACAGCCGTTTTAGACTACATGACAGCCGCCATCTGCAATAAAGTAGCCGGCATCTATAATTCAGAAAGCATGCTGCGTTACCTGGTAAATGAAAACCTGTTTGTACAGACTTTGGGCGAAGTCAGCAGCCTCTACCGCTATCACTCTATCTTCCAGCGTTTCCTGCTATCACAGACGACGCCGGAAGAACGCCAGGACTGCCTGCGTACCGCCGCCTATTTCCTCTTAAAGACAGACGACAAAATCCAGGCCGCAGAATACGCCTGCCGCGGAAAAGCCGGCGACATCGTACAGGCAGTCATAGAAGTCTCCGGCGACTCCATGTTAGAAGAACGGCTTTTTGTGACTTTAGAACGCTGGTTTGCATTCCTTGACGAAAATAACTGTGATCTGACGCCCCAATCGCGCTTTATTTATGGAAAAATTCTAATGACGCTCGGACAGGACGCTGAGGCGAACAGACAGATTACACAGGCCGGCAAAGACTTTTATAAAGAGGGCCGTCTACAAGATTATCAGAAAGTCCTGCTCTTCGTATCATCGACGAAACGAAAGGCCGGAGAATTACTACAAGCTGAACTTTATTTAAAACAGGCGCAACAGGAAATGGAGCCGTCCCGGAAGGAACAGGCTCAAGCGCTCTATCGCGAACAGATAAAAATAAAATGCTGCCTTCACCAACTAAATGACGCCGCTAAACTCCTCCTTTCATGTAAGGAGCAGGGGTTTCTGTTTGAGGACGATATTTTCTTAGAAACCGCAAGACAACTCCTCATTACAGAGACGCATCCTGAAAAACATTCAGAGACCTTTACCATAAAAACGAACCCCCAAAAACTGGCGAAAATTCTTGGCGGCTTACAGCTCGAGGGAATTCCAGAAGGATTTCTGCTGCGAAATTGCATTCTGGCAGAACAGATGAAAGACGCATATCTCTGTGCTGATTACAAAACTGCGAAACAGGCGGCAAAGAGCCTTATCCACAGTTCCGGCCATGAGACGCTGCAGACGGCGGTCGCCTGGGAAATTCTTGCCGTTCTCTCCTGGGATGAGGGAAATTACCGTAAAGCGGTGGAACAATCCCGGATGGGAAATGCATTTCTACAAAAAAACCGTATTTGGAACTTAGGACTGAATGCAAAACACCAGCAAATCCTCAATGAAATTCACTCCATCCACAGAAACGCCGCGGACACGCGCCGCCTCCTCCCGCAAAAAACAGACGGCGAACTGACAAGCGCACATAAATCCGAGAAAATAAGCATCCGCTGTATGGACTGTTTTTCCGTATTTCTTCCCGGTTCTAAGGGACAGGAACTAAAATGGCGGACTAAAAAAGCCCGGGAATTATTTGCATACCTGTTTCACTTGCAAGGGCGCAGCGTTTCGCGCGAAGATATCATTGAGCTCTTATGGCCGGACACCGCCAGCAAAAGCGCTATCGCCCTGTTCCACACCACGCTCTACAGCATCCGCCAGCCGTTTATGCAGGAGGGATTGGAGGACATTATTTCTTATGAGAAAAAGAAATATTCCCTGAATATGCAGTTTGTGGATTCCGATTTACAAGAATTGTCATCCTACCTCAAAAACCAGGACTTATGGGCGCAAAAACCAGAGCTGATTATGCAGCTTTACCCAGGCAGCTATATGGGAAACAGCGGCTATCTATGGTCTTATGCAATGGCGAAGGAATTAGAAAACGAATATCTCGCAGTCCTTAAAACCGGAGCCGCCACGCGGACTGCGCAAAACCGGCACCAGTCGGCCCTGCCTTTTTTGCAGAGGATGCTGGAAGCCGACCCTTACAATGAAGAAATCGTTTCACAACTCATCCTCTGCCTGTACAAAAGCGGTAAACAGTCGGAAGCCAAACAGCAGTATGACCGTATGCAAAAGTTGTATCGTGAGGATTTAGAGCTTGACTTCAGTCTGAGTTTTAAAGAAATCATAGCCTGCGTCTGAAACAGATTCAAGGAAAGGAGACATACCATGGAAGGTTACCGCGATTATCGGGAATTTCTCAGAGATTTAATGACCTGGGGGGACAATGCCCGCAAAGCCAAAGACGGTTTTCATGCCGGAAATTGTTTTGACGCGCTGCTGGAAAAATCTATACAAAGCGCAGAATATCAGGTGTTTTCCCCCTTCCTCTACCTCTCTCTGGCCGCCCGCCTCAAGCGGGATGATATGATGCTGCTGGCAGCGGCGCTTTATGCCGGGCTGTGCGAAGAATACCTTAGTTTCACCGCCTGGGAAAAATTCTTCCACGCGGAGAAAAATTTTCCTGGGGCAGAACTTTTCTTCCAGTCCTCTCCCCTGCTGTTTGAACGAGACTGGAGCGCGCAAATAATTACTCATATCCGCATTACCCCCCGCCTCTTCCTTTTTTTAAGCGGAACCATACTGGAAACACGGCGCATCCCCGGTATGCATTGGTATTACCGGACGGATGAGCGGCTGCCTTCCCTGGGAACAGCCGCCTGCCTGTATCCGGAGATTGAAAAATGCCTCCGTCAAATACCTGGCAAAAAACTGGTGTATCTGCAAGGGGATACCGGCAGCGGGCGCAAACTCAATTACGCCAGCCTCGCCGCGCAGGAACATAGGAGCTTCGCCGTCATCCCCTACAAAACATTACAGTCCGAGAGCCATCTTCGGGAAATGCGCCTGGAATGCCTGTTAAACGACGCCATGTTCGCCATAGAGCTTGAGGAAGAGGCGGACGATTTAACGCCGCTTTTATACTGGCTTGCGGACGAAGAGACGCTCTTCTTTACAGGCGGACATAAAGAACTTCCGCTTACTCTCCTTGGCGGCCGGCAATACCTCCCCTTTTCCATCTCCACAAAAGACGTGCTCACAGATAAAATGTTGTTTGACGATCTTACCCGCGCCTACCAATGGCAGCAGGAAGAAGTGCGCAGAGATTTCCTCGGCAGATACGATTTCCTGCCGGGCAGAATGCGCGAAATTCTCGAACTTGCAAACTCATACTCCCTCAGCGACGGGACAAAACGCATCGCCGACGCGCATTTAAAACGCGCCGTTCTGCGCGTCTCTTCCCATTCCCTGGACAAGTATGCCAAGAAAATTCAGGGCGTTTACCGCATGGAGGATTTAATCCTCCCAGAGACGCCCCGACAGAAATTATTCCATATCATAAACCGTGTACGCAACCGCAAGCTCGTGTATGAAGAATGGGGCTTCAAAGAGAAATCGCCCTACGGCAACGGCGTGTCTATGGTGTTCGCCGGATCGCCCGGCACCGGAAAGACAATGGCGGCGCAAGTTATGGCGGCGGAACTTGGCATGGAACTCTACCGGGTGGAACTGCCTTCCATCGTGGACAAATATATTGGCGAGACAGAAAAAAAACTGAACCGCATTTTTGGTGAAGCGCAAAACAGCATGGCCATCCTCTTCTTTGACGAGGCTGACGTACTGTTTTCCAAACGCACGGAGGTCAAAGAATCCAACGATAAATACAACAACATGGAGATTGCCTTTCTCTTACAGAAAATGGAGGAATACGAAGGCGTCAGCATACTCGCCACCAATTATCTGCAAAACTTTGACAGCGCTTTCCGGCGCAGAATCAGCGATATTATCGACTTCCCGCTGCCCGACGCCCACCTGCGCAGACAGATGTGGCAATCTATGATTCCACCCATGCTTCCCTTAGCGGATGAGATTGATTTCGATTTCCTGGCAAAGCAATTTGAGGTATCGGGCAGCGTCATCAAAAACGCGCTTATTTACGCCGGCTTCCTTGCCGCAGAAGTAAAGGAACCGCTGCTTACCATGAATCGAATATTAAAAGGCCTCAGCCATGAGTTGGAAAAAAGCGGCAAAAAACTCAGCCGCAGCGAATATGGGGAATATGGGCATTTGTTTGGCAGCTTTGACGGCATGTCCGGCGGCCTTTAAGGCAAATAGCCGCGAATCTTCAAAATCATGAAGCATATAATAGTTTAAAGATAGGTGTGAAAAACATGGGCTTTTATTTGAAAGAAAAACCGCAAGATAAACGCTGGGAATCGGGGCAGTCCATCCTGCACAGACAGCAACAGGAAACAAAAAAAGATACTCATAAGCAGGAGGATTACGCGCTGAAAAATTCCTATGGCGCCCTGCGCTACCTGAAAAAAGACAAAAAAGCAGGACAAGACCGGGAAGGCTTCTCTTTGGAGGCTTTTGAGGCCGCCGGCACCCCGGTGCATACGCAAAAAGAAAAGCATCTTGACCGCGCCGCCATGAAAAAAGTCAGCCACGGCGATAAAAAGACCTTATTCTCATCGGAATTACCATTGCGCAATCAAGCGCTTTTTTACGACATGTCCGGCGGCAAAAAAAGCAAACCCTTTCTCAAATGTATGAAAGAGCTTATTCGGCGTCAGGGACACCAAACATTGAGAGACGCCTTCGGATTCTTAGAGCAGGAGCCGGAACGGTTGGAGCTGGAGGCAATGAAAGACCAACAGCAAAGAATTACGCCGGAAGCAGAAAAGCAATATTCACATGAACTTACCATCGAAGAATTTACAGCTGCAAATAGACGCATTGATACTTTGAGCAGCCGTCTGCACAAAAAAGAAGCCAAAGAACAGCAACTGTGCAGCGAATTGCAGACCATGCTGGCACAGCGCGCCGAAGACAAACAGGCCGCGCAAAAGCATCTTTCCCAGCGCCCGAAACATACGTGGGAGGAAGCAAAAACGCAATCTAATTCCAGGAAAAAAAACAGCTCAGACAACCGCCGCGTAAGTATGATGTTTTCCAGCCAAAACGCCGCGCAGATAGAGCCTACAGGCGAAGCTGGAACTAATACCGATTCTATTCTCCCAAAAGAAGATTCTTTCACGCCTTAGCGTGGCAATGTGCTTCCTAAAAAATGGGCACGAGGACAGCCAACTTGCGGCTGTCCTCTGTTTATGGCTTACCTGTTATTTTTTTATATTTATCTTAACTTTTACGCTCTTATTCGTGCCATCGGTTGAGCGAATGGTAATCGTCACTTTTCCTTTTTTGCCCTTCTTCGTTTTGACAACGCCATTCTTTACCGTCGCCAGCTTTTCATTGGAAGACGTATAAGATAACGTTTTATTTACGTTCTTGTTGTTGGGCGTCACAACAGGCTTAATCGTGATTTTCTTGCCGGCCTTTACCGAAAGCGTTTTCTTCTTGACCGTAATCTTGGTCACGGCGCTCTTCATAATTTTAATTTTGATAGTTGCCGTCTTGCCGCTTCCGTCGGCTGCCGCTGCCTTAACGGAGATAGTCTTGCCCGCTCCCTTTTTCTTCACAGTCACTACGCCGGATTTTATAGAAGCATAATTGCGATACTTCTTATCCATAGAATACGTCAGCTTCTTGTTATCTGCATTTTGAGGAGAAACGCTAAACACCTTTTTCAAATCCAGCTTCTTGCCCGCTGCAATTTTATAGCTTTTCGCCGCACGCTTAATAGATTTTACTTTCACTGCTTTTACAAGTTTGTTGACTGCGTCCGCCAACTCATTTTTCGCTTTGTCCACTTCCGCCTGCGTGGCGTTGGGATCGTTTGCCACAGCCTGGGCCGCTGTCAGTTTCGACTGCATATTGCGGTAGCTTGCTGACTTATAATCCGCTGCTTTCTTTGCCTTTGCAGTTGCAATCGCCTGATTTAAAGCTGTCTTATCTGCCGGCTTAGGCTGTTCCTCTTTGACTATCAACGTGATTTCCAGGCTCTTCTCAGCGTTTTCCACCTGCGCCTTTGTTGCATTGGCCCTGTTTAATATGATTTCTGCATTCCTCAGTGCACGCTCTACTTCATCCCAATTTGTATAATCAGCTTTATGCTCTTCTTTATCCGCAAGTTCCTTCTTGCGTTTGTCAACAGCTTCTTTCAAATTCTTAATACTTACTAAATTCTCTTTCGCAGTATCTAATGACTGTGAAGCCTCATCCACTTCAGCCTGGCTTGCCGTTGCAGCCGCGCTCATCTGGCTTGCTGTTGTCAGGGCATCCTCAAATGTCTTCCAGCTGCCCGAGGTATAATCTTCTTTCTTCAGACTTGCCGCTTCCTGTATTTTTCCATTCAGTCCCGTCTTGTCAATTGCCCTCGCATAATTGTAATATGCACGGTAAGTAACGGTGTCTCCCTCTTCGGCTGTCACAGAAGCAACTTTTTCCTCTCCGTTATACCAACCGGATTTCTCAGTATCTAACGCATAACTTTGATTATCTTTGACAATCTCCGCCGCAGACTGCCCTTTGAGAACACCCGGAAGCTCTTTGGTGACAACGTCGTCGCCTTCCTTCACATATTCCGCAGCATTCCGGGCCTTGAAGTATGTCTCCGTTTTCTTTGTAGCATAGCCTGAAATCCAGCTGATTTTATGGTTTATCAAACGATAACTTCCGCGGACGGCTGCAAAATTTTTGACAATTCCATCCTTGGGATAGATACGGAAGCCATTGCCGCCCGGCATAGTAATCTCATGTTCCACGCCATCCGGGTCTGTGATAAATACTTTATAATTGCCTTTTGTCTTATCGGTAACCGTATCCATCACCACACGCACACGGTAAGGATTGACTTCGTCAAACGGTATCGTTTGCACAGGCCTGTTGTTCGCCAGCGCCTCATCCAACGCGGCATTTGTCGGATAATATACAGCGTTGTTTTTATCCTGTCCGTCGCCATTCTGTGTCTGGAAATACGTCACATTATTATTACCATACTTAAACTGAAGCCTTGCCCCATTATCCCAGCAATTCCCGGAATCAAAAGGCAATCCGTCGTTCGTTTTCTCCGGAAGATAGATAACCGCCCTGTCATGCGTGGACTTTACTTCATCAGGAACGATATCGTACTCTGCCACAAACAGGCCTTTATATCCCTTCAACGGATGCACGGCTTCTCTTACGCCGTCTGTCGAACCTGTTGCCTTTGCATCTGCTACCTCTTCATCACACGGTAATACATCAACCCTTACCGAAATCTGCATCCCGCCTACTGTACCTGTCACCGTATGTTTTCCGGCCGCTGCGCCGTTATCCCAATCGGCCCACTGTATCTGCGTCGCAGCCATAGTTCCGTTGTCTGACGTTACATTCGCTTTCTTGGGAAGAACCGGCGCATTACCTTTTATCACCGTATATTCCTTTCCCGTTATGGCGGCCAAATCCAAAGCGGAATCCGCATTATCCGCCTGCCGCGATACGACTGCGTCCGCCGCGTCGTCCGCTCCAACTGCATATGACGTCTGTGCCGGCAGCAGCGTCACTGTCATGGCAACGGCCAGTAAAAGTGAATTTGCTTTCCTCCAAAATTTTTTAACCATTTTTCTCATCCTTTCCCTCTTTAAAAATTATAATATAACACACACATTATATCATGGCGGGGAAATGATGGCAATTTGCTTTTATTTATTGCGCTACCATACCGCCTTGCGATATACCGAAAACATCTGCTTTGGAAATACCAAGAACGGCCATAGCTTCTGCCTGGTCTTTTGCCATTTCCCTTGTAGAATAACCCTCATGCAGATGATTTTTCCGACTGAAAACATACACGGTAAATTCTTTCGCATATATCCTGTACATTATCGAAAAAACAAGAGCCATTCCTTTTACCGTAGATAGTCCATCTCCCAATCCTGGCAGCATAATAAGATTTTTATTTCCTTTCCCAAAAGATATGTAAT
>Ga0137308_100135_pt1 | contig 134926 bp, 106 predicted proteins | sample Inofrocosms_June_FD_97181 | JGI IMG/M metagenome (GOLD analysis project Ga0137308, IMG submission 97181) | Mouse cecal microbial communities from Vienna, Austria - N-Acetylneuraminic and N-Acetylglucosamine D2O microcosms_June | ecosystem: Host-associated > Mammals > Digestive system > Large... | reverse complement strand
CATTCCCCTCAACGGCAGAATCTCCCTTCCGGAATCAGACTGCCCGCTGAATAAGGACGGTGTCCCCTGTTGTCCTAAAGACCCGTCTCTTCCAATGAAACGCGAAGGAAGCAAATCCCATCTCCGCTGCGGGCTGCCGACCATGAAGTTTGTATGCCCAAAAATGAAATGGGAATATGATAAAACAACCGGTAAAAGCAAACGTGTCTGCCACTGTGAAAATCCCTGTACTGAATCCCCCTGCGGCAGGATGTTTTATATTTATCCCGAGAAAAACCTGCGTGCCTATCCTGGTACGGTCCGCGGTACGGCCGAATGGGATTCCACCTACAAAATCAGAGTGAATGTTGAGAAATCCATCAACCACTTCAAAGACAGTTTTTGTGTTGCCGGCCGTAAAACCCAAAATGAGAAGACGCTTCATGCCGACCTGCTTCTCGCTGGGATTACCCAGCTTATCACTGTAATGGCGGCTGACAAACTGCACAAGCATCAATATATCCGCAGTCTAAAACCTCTGATTGCATAACCTTACATGCCGCATATCATTTCACGGGCAGATATCCTTATCTGCTTTGTTTTCATGTCTTAAAACTCTCGTTATCCACATCCCCCCCCTGTAAGTCCGGCTCAACCGGGCCTTTGCCCTATTGGAATCAAGATTTTGAACTTGTTTCGCAATTACCTATACTGTGTTGAAATGTCAAAAAAACCGCCTTCTGTCATCTCTGCAGAAGACGGCTGTTTAAACCGTGGTACCACTTCTCTTTGTTTCCCCCTCGCAGGAGAAACCTCACCGGGTACAGGCACTGCCCGCACAAGCCCTATACCCTGCCGCTGTAACAGGCGGCACCTGTCGCAGCCTAACCGTCAATCCTGACAGTCTGTGAAATCCACAGCCGGATAAACGGATTGGTGCGCCGCTCAGAAGCCATTTTCAGTCCATTTCCGCCCGGGTTCCTCTCAGCTGGCGGCCCTGCCGCCAAAACCTTCTCTGTAAAGCTTCCCTGTCCCTACTCTCTTCGTCATTGCATTTAAATATAACGTTAGTATTAGCCTAACACAAAGGGATTCTATTGTCAAATTCATCTTTTTTAAACAACTTTAAAATGAAACGGTTATTTAAATTAATGTGACAAACAGAAAATCCAGTTACGCTTGACTTGGAAGATGGAAATAAGTATAATAAGAAAAGTAATTGGAGTCGTATCGAAGCGGTCATAACGGGGCGCACTCGAAATGCGTTAGCCCTCCGGGGCACGAGGGTTCGAATCCCTCCGACTCCGCGTGAGCATCGGGACCATCTGCCCGGTGCTCTTTTTACCATTAAATTGATTGATTTTCATAAAATTCTGCCTGATCTGCCCTAGCGCATCTCGATCATCCAAGTTTTCTCGAATTGACTGGAACAACAAGAGAATATCAGATGGATAATCGTTAATGATTGAAAGGATTACAACCATGGACAAGATTAAACACGCCATTGAACAACAGGATTATCTAAAAGCATTTGATCTGCTCAAAGAATACATTATTTCTAATCCTACCTATACAGATGTGATTTCGATTTTAGAAGCTTCTATTTATATGGGTCTGGGAGATTTCCATTCTGCACTGCCATGTATCCAAGATGGTTTAAAATTCAATCCTGTTAATCATGAACTCTATTTCATGCTGGGATTAGTGTATGAATCGTTTTGTGAATATAGCAAAGCATATTTATGTTATGAAAACGCCTTATTTCATTGCAAAGACAACAAAGATGATTTCGCTTCCATTGAAGAATATTTTTTTGATTTTATCAGCAGAACTGGCACAATAGTTCCAAAGGTCTCCATTATTCTTCTTAACTTTAATCAACTTGCCTATACAATAAATTGTATTACTTCTATCCGCAATTTTTGTCCAGCTTCTTCTTATGAAATTATCTGTGTGGATAATGGTTCTCTAAAGAACCCTGAAGAATGGTTAAAAACGCAGCCGGATATCAAATATCACATCAATCCTGAAAATCTCGGGTTTTCGGGTGGTTGTAATGTGGGAATCCGCATGGCGGCTTCCGGTAATGACATATTTCTTCTGAACAATGATACCCTGTTGACAGAAAACGCCCTATTCTGGCTGCGAATGGGACTTTATGAGAAGGAGGAAATCGGTGCTTCCGGCGCCGTCAGCAATTATGCCGGAAACAACCAAACTGTCTTTGGCAGCTTCAGCACCCTTTCCGAATGCATGGAATACGGTTATACACACAATGTACCAATGGATCAGCCTTTTGTCTACCGCACAATGCTGATAGGCTTCGCTTTACTCATTAAGCATACTGCTTTTGAAAAAACAGGATTACTTGACGAACGTTTTTTCCCCGGGAACTACGAAGACAACGACTATTGTACACGGCTGATATTAAACGATTATAAACTGATTCTCTGCAGAAACTGCTTCATTTATCACATTGGCAACGCAGGGTTTTCAGCTTTTATAGAGAAAAATCCAGATAGCTGCTATAACAATTCTATGGAAGCCAACTGCAATCGCTATATAGAAAAGTGGAATATCAGACCAAGTTATTCTTTTTTCTGCCGCACAGAATTAATTAACTTGATGAATCCAAAAGACAAATTCGACGCCATCAACTGCCTTGATATCGGCTGTGCCTGCGGCTCTACTTTACTTGAAATTAAAAACCGCTATCCCAATGCCATGATTTACGGCATTGAGCTGGATCCTCCCAGTGCTGTTTTCGCCTCACACCTTGCCACTGTGGTTCAAGGAAATGTAGAAACGATGGATTTCCCTTTCGATGTCTCTTTTGATTATATTATTTTGGGCGATGTCCTGGAGCACTTAGTTGATCCCGGACTGCTTCTAAAAAAATTGAAATCACATTTATCTAAAGAGGGCGTAATCATTACAAGCATACCTAATATTTTACATTTTTCCGCCATAAGTCATATTTTGATGGGCAGTTTTGCTTATACAGACTCCGGTGTACTTGACAGAACTCATCTGAGATTTTTTACCCTGTATGATGGGGTAAATCTGTTACAGAATTCAGGATACGAAATTATGAGTATTCAAAAAGTAATTGAAAAACCCAATGACAATTCTACTTCCATGCATGATTTCCTTGACCGCCTCGCTTCCATCCCTAATATCGCAAGCAAGGAACAGTTTTATGTTGTACAATACCTTTATAAGATCAAACCAGTCTTTTAATTTCCGTTACCCCTTTTCCATGCATGGATTATGTATTTCCTGTCTGATTTATGGAGGTAAATTATGCTGTATCATTATACGGACTTTGCCGCCTTTGACGGCATCATCCGCTGTGCGGAGCTGCGTCTCAACAATATTCTGAACATGAATGACACCTCGGAAATGCGTCTGTTTATGAAAGGCCTCTGCAAGGCCGTCACGGACAGGCTGCGCCGGGACGGGGAAATGGATAATGTGCGAAAGACTCAGGCCTTTTTCCAGAAGGAGCTGCGGGAGGAATTCCATTATTCCGCCTATGCCGCCTGCTTCTCCAAATACCGGGACGACGCCGCACAGTGGGACCGGTACGGTCATTCCGGCCAGGGCGTCTGCATCGCCTTCCACGAATACCTTCTGCACAAAATGATAGGCGGTGCCGTATCTCTTCAAAAGGTTTATTACCAGAAGGATATGCGGAGCCACCGCCTTGTAAACGAGTTTTACGCACTGATCAAGGAATCCAATAATTTTTCGGAGAACCTTCCTCAGATGCAGGATCTCATGAACGATGCCTGGGTGCAGTCCGCCGCCTACAAACATCCCTCCTTTGCCAGCGAGAGGGAATTCCGCCTGGTGGTATCTCCCTTTATCACCAATGAATTTGCCATAGAGCCCAAATATCATGTGTCCTCAGAACGGATCAAGAAATATTATCCCCTGGATCTGAACCGGATGTGCGGAAAGCTCGATATGCGGCTCTCCGATCTGGTTGGTGAGATCATCATAGGCCCCACCTCGCCCCAGTCCCTGCCCATTCTCCAGGATTATCTCGCAGACTGCGGGCTGAATATTTTGAGAGACCGGGTGCATTTGTCGGAATGTCCGCTGCGCAATCCCACCACCTGAGGCCGCCTGTCTTTTTTTGTCCTGTTTTTCATCTGCGAGCCTCCGCCTTCGCCGTCAGGTGAAACTTAGAATCAGGGCGCAGATACATATGAGATCCACGGCTGCAAAAACAGCGATGAAAATCATGGGAAGCGCCTTTTCGCTATCCGTAAATGAAACATAGGGCTGTCTGTTATATTTATTGCTCATCACATTCCATTCGGCGTCATACAGGGATGCCGCCAGCTTTTTCTCGATCATACTTATGATTTTCATCTTACTGCTGTTAGTGATACCATAGGATTCCAGAATCCTCCGCCAGGAATGATTCATCAAAATTCCGGGAATGCTAAGAGCAATGGTGATAATCAGCTTTGAAAACAGATCCCCGCTCAGGGAAAATGCTGTGGCCGCAATCGTGATGATCGCCGTATTCGCTGTGATATAAAAGCTGTTCACATTCTGCCGCCTGTTGACCAGGGCCTCCGAGGTTTCTGTAAAAAGCTTGTACTGTTCGAACAGCTCCTCTCTGGTCATTTCCTCCGAGTCCGCCATGTCATTAAAAATATGAATATATTCGCCCTGTTCATAATTCATGATGATGTCAGCCACCTCGTCAATCGAGGAAACCTCCTGTGCCAGAACAATATTCTCCTGCGTAAAGGGATCCCTGGACCGAAGGATCGGGTTGATTTCATATCCAGGCTTCAATCTGCAGCAGACAATACTTTTTCCATATTGAATCGCCTTTTTCAGCTCCCAGTTAATATTTGCGCTTTTCCAGGAATTTTCACCCACCAGATACAGAATCATCTGAGCCTGCCGCATCAGCTGCTTTGCTTCCCTTTTCCACATCAGCCGCCTGTATTCCAGCAACAGCACCCTGGCCTTGCTGCATTTGCCGCATAGTTCCTCCTTTTTCTGACAGATGGTTTCCATATCCTCTCCGGAATGTATTATAAAAATATTCATCTTCTGTTTTCTCCTTCCCGGCAGGCCTGCCTCTTTTGCCAGACCGCATATACCGCAAGAGCCACGGCAATCCCAAGCACCATCCCTCCCAGAATATCCGTGGGAAAATGTACGAACAGGTACATCCGGCTGAAAGCGATCAGCGCCGCAAAAAGCAGAGCCGCAATTCCCGCCCTCCTGTGATGCAGAAAGATCATCACCGCTGCCGTAAAGCTGTGAAGCGTATGGCCCGAGGGAAAGGAATACTCTCCCGGCACGGGAATCAGCAGTGCAACCGCCGTGTCGATCTGACAGGGCCTTGGCCTTTGCACCAGATTCTTAATACACAGGTTCCCCAGCAGAAAGCAGGCCGCCATGGAAAGCAGCATCAATGTCCCGCATTTTCTGGTCTTTCGGAACAAGAGCAGCACCGCCGCTGTCAGCAGCCAGATTGCCCCTCCGTTCCCAAGTGCGGATACCCCGATCATCAGCGGATCCAAAAAAGCGTTATGCATTTCCTGTATTCTGTAAAGAATCTCAAATTCCATCTTTTTCTCCTTTGTCTGTTTTAAAGCTTTCTGACCATCAGTCTGTACTCTCTTCCCTCTTCCTTCACGTTTCTCTCATACGCAAAGCCGAGCTTTTGGAGAAGTCCCCTGGACTCCCTGTTTTCCTCCTGCACAAGTGCCTGCACATGCGCAAAGCCGAGCTCCTGCTTGGCATAGCGCAGAATGGCGCTGCACGCCTCAAATCCATAGCCCTGTCCCTGATACCGCTTTTCGATCACAAATCCAAGCTCAGGCAGCTCGTACCCCTCTCTGACATTCAGCCCCGCCCGCCCAATCACCTGTCCCTTTGGCTTAAGCAGCACTGTCCAGAGGCCAAAGCCGTAAAACCCGTAGGCCTGTTTGATATAGGCCTCCATATAAGCCTTTTCCTCCTCCGGATCCTGATACAAACCTTCCATATAATAAGTGATGGACGGTTCCGAATAGATCCGGTAAAAATCCCTCACATCCGACACCGTGCTCTCCCTCACCATAAGCCGCTCCGTCTCCAGGATATCCCAGGGAAAGCCCGCAAGACGCCGGTATGCCTCCTCGTAGGAGCGCAGGGGGAGCTCTTCCACATTCTCCACCCCGTAGGAGGCTCCCTCAAAGGAAATTCCCCTGTTTCCCTCATGATATAAGACAATCGCACAGCGTCCTGCTTCCCGCAGGCGGTTAAAATACACGCAGCTGTCCGTCACAAACAGCGTTTCCACGGGCCAGTCCATTTCCATCGGATCTTCTCGCTTTTCCAAAGGGCACTCCTGATCCCCGTTTTTGCCCATGTTCCCAATATCCAGTATGGAGAAATCGATCCCTCCGGCTGTCAGCCCGTCCCTGATTTTTTCCTCCCGTGCCGCAAGAGTCTCATAATAATATGAAGTCACCGGAAACACCACGAATTTTAACATTGAAAAGTCCCTTCACTTCCGTTACAATAATAATGTTTTCAGGATTGCGGGAGCACGAAGTGCGAAACAATCCGCAGGCATCAGGGGGCAAACTATCTTTTGACCCCGATATCTTACTGTTATTATAATAGAGAGAGAAAATTTTGAAAAGAAGGGAAGTAACTTAATTATGGCACAAAATCCTGTCGTAACCTTTACCATGGAAAACGGAGACATCATCAAAGCCGAGCTCTATCCGGAAATCGCTCCTGTTTCCGTCAACAACTTTATCAGCCTGATCCAGAAAAAATTCTATGACGGCCTGATCTTCCACCGTGTGATCAGGGGCTTCATGATTCAGGGCGGCGATCCCGAGGGCACCGGAATGGGCGGCCCCGGCTACAGCATCAAGGGCGAGTTTGCGGCCAACGGCGTGGAAAACAGCTTAAAGCACACGGAGGGCGTGCTCTCCATGGCAAGGAGCATGGCTCCCAACTCCGCAGGTTCCCAGTTTTTCATCATGCACAAGACAAGCCCGCACCTGGACGGCAGCTATGCCGCATTCGGCAAGGTGATCGAGGGGATGGAAAATGTGAATAAAATCGCCGAGACGGCTACCGACTACTCCGACAGACCCATGGAAAATCAGGTGATGAAGAGCGTCACCGTAGATACCTTCGGGGTGGAATATCCGGAACCGGAAAAGATGGAATGAAAACTTTAATTCTGAACGGCTCTCCACTCTATTTTTCAGAATTGACGGGAAAACTATTGGATGTCGGAAGCCGGCTCCAGGCCTATTTCTGCGCCAGATTTTTCCGGAAGGAAGAACCTGTTGTCAAACCGAAAAAGGGAGCGGTTATTCTGGTGGGCGGAGGGGACGGCCATATAGATAAGGCTTATGGCACGGCCTGCACGCTTCTGCACCATATGAACTGTCATGACATCCATGAGGCGGTATACAGCCATAACACCAATGAGAGATCGGCAATTTATGATGAAAACGCTCTCCTGGGTGTAAAAAGAATTTTGGATTTCTTTTCTGCTAAGGAATAAGAGATAATTTAGAGTGACTGAATATCTGTTTTCTGTCTCAGAGAAATACCGGTCACGGAAAACGAGGGGCGGCATCATCATGGGATTGATGATGCGCCACCCCTCAAGCTTTTACAGAAACGGCACCATATAAACCGGCAGACAGAAAATATCCCTGTCTTTCCTGGCATCCTTTGTATAAATTAAATATCTCCTGAGCACCCGCTCGGAAAATTTATCCTGAAAGGCATCCAGGGAAGCATGCCTTTTATATCCGGACGATTTAATCTCCAAAGGGCAGATCTTATTTTTCCTTGCCACCAGAAAATCGATCTCGTAATTCTGGTTCGATAATTCTTTGGGAAATGTATAATAGAACAATTCATTTCCCGCCGTTTTCAGCATCTGGGCGACAATATTCTCATATAAATATCCCAGATCCGTACCCAGCTTATCACTCAAAAGTTTCTCATAAATTTCATTTTCCGTGAAATCTCTGTCCTTAAACGCTAACGTTGTAAACAATCCCGTATCACACAGAAAGAGCTTATATCTGCGGGGATCTTTGTGGAAAGCCATCCCTGCGCTTGGATTATCCGCATGGTATGCAATGTATACGGTCATGGAATCCTGCATATCGGCAAGGATCTCCCTGACTCTCTCTTCCTTTTCTCCCGCGATCACACTTGAAACCTGATATCTGGACGCATTTTTATTCAGCTGTGCGGGAATGGAGTCAAACAACATTCCCGCTCTTCCTGTGGGATCAATCTTTCTGAAATCATCCTCATACAGCTCAAGAATATTTCTTTTTACCTGATCCACAATGCTCAAATTATTGGTCGACCGATACGTATCAACTGCCTGCGGCATTCCGCCAACCAGCATGTATAGCCGGAAATCACGCAGCAGGCGCCTGTTCAAATCATCCCCAAGGGAAACCATTTTTTCGTAAGCCTCCCGAAGCATCGGGATCGTGACAGCATCTCCCAGGGCCCATCGGAATTCCTCATAATCCAGAGGATATAATTGCAGCCTCGTCTCTTCGCTTGGAATCACGATATCCTTTATATTCTTTTTGATAGACAGCAGCGATCCTGTCTCGATATAGTCATAGCGGCCATCCTTTACTAAATGCTTGATCGCCTGCCTTGCCAGCGGCTGCATCTGTACTTCGTCAAAAATAATTACCGATTTTCGCTCTGTCAGATTCACTCGATAGATCATCTGCAAACGCAGGAAAAGAAAATTCAAATCCGAAAGATCCTGGAAGAGTTCTTTTACTTCCTTCGATGCAATGGAAAAGTCTATCAGAATATAACTCTCATATTCCTGCTTTGCAAATTCCTCAACAAGCGTTGACTTCCCAACTCTTCTCGCACCCTTTATCAAAAGAGCCGTTTTTCCGTCAAACTCCCTTTTCCATTCCAACATCTTATCGTAAAGCTTCCTCTTAAAGATCATGATTCCAGACCCTTCCTTTCCGCATAAATATGTTTCTGCCGAAAATCCCGGAATCTTTTTCTCCCTATATGCCGAAAATCCCGGAATCTTTTTTATATTATATGCCGAAAATCCCGGAATTTACAAGCCTGTGACAAAAATTTTCCAATTTCTAACCCTTCACGGCTCCGATCATAACCCCCTTCTCGAAATATTTCTGGATAAACGGGTATATGCACAGCACCGGCACGGTGGATACAATAATTACCGCAAACTTGACCTGATCCGCATACTGCTGGGCGTAGCTGCCCTCTCCCGCCCCCGTGGTTCCCGCCATGGCCTGATTGGAGATGAGAATGTTGCGCAGTACAATCTGCAGCGGCTGGTACTCATCCTTATTGAGATAAAGCAGGGCCGTAAAGAAGTCGTTCCAGTGCCCAACCGCATAGTACAGGACTATAACGGAAATTACCGCCTTGGAAAGCGGTGAGATGAAGCGTCTTTACCAGTCCCTGATTTACCATGTTGGAATTGCTGAAAGATGCAATCACAATAAAATACATGGGGTACAGGACAATGAGCAGCGCCGCCGAGTCAAAGCTGAACTGACCGGACTGAACGCCGTGGTACAGAGTCCTTTTTGCGTATGTTTGTTTCAGTTTTTTAACCATGATTTCACCCTAAATTAACTTATTTTGTAATTATTAAAATATCATTTTGTGATCACAGTGTCAAAGCCCAGGCCATTTTTGCACAAAAAGAGTGCATGACAGGAATTTTACTCTATCATGCACATGAAATTTCAGATGTAAGCAGTTTTTATTCCGCTCTCTTCTCCGAAAGCTTCCTCTCAAACCGGTCTTTCCTGGTATCGACAGGAACCTCCGTGGGATAATTCCCGTCAAAGCAGGCGCTGCAGTATCCGCAGCCTCCGATCAGAGTTCCCAGCTGCGATACCGGAAGATATCCCAGACTGTCGGCCCCGATGAGCCGGGCCGTCTCCTCCACGCTGTGACGGCAGGCGATAAGATTCTCCCGGGAATCAATGTCCGTGCCGTAATAGCAGGGGTTCAAAAAGGGCGGAGAGGAAATCCGCATATGGATTTCCTTTGCTCCCGCCTCCCGCAGGAGCTTCACGATCCGCCCGCTGGTGGTGCCGCGGACAATGGAATCGTCAATGAGAACCACCCTTCTGTCCCTGACGCTCTCCTCGATAGCGCTTAACTTGATTCGCACCTGATCCAGCCTTGCGCTCTGCCCGGGAGAGATGAAGGTTCTGCCGATATACTTGTTTTTGATCAGCCCGATCCCATAGTCAATACCCGATTCCATACTGAATCCAAGGGCTGCATCCAGTCCGGAATCCGGTACGCCGATCACAATGTCAGCCTCTGCGGGATGCTCCTTCGCCAGAATCCTTCCGGCCCGAATCCTGGCTTCGTGCACCGAAACGCCGTCTATGACGGAATCCGGCCTTGCGAAATAAATGTATTCAAAAATACAGAGCTTTTTCTTTTGTTTCCCGCAGTGCTCCCTGCGGGAGACAATGCCCTGCGGGCCAAACACCAGAATTTCTCCTGGTTCCAGGTCCCGCACGAATTCGGCTCCTATGGCCTTGAGCGCACAGCTCTCGGAGGCCGCCACATATATTCCCTCCGGCGTCTTTCCATAGCACAGAGGGCGGAAGCCGTAAGGATCCCTGGCGCAGATCAGCTTTTGCGCAGACATAAGCACAAGGGAATAGGCCCCGTCCAGTGAATCCATGGCTTTGCTTACCGCATCCTCTATGGAGGCAGTTCTAAGGCGCTCCCTGGTGATAATATAGGCGATGGTCTCCGTGTCACTGGTGGTATGAAAAATCGCCCCGGACAGCTCCAGCTGATCGCGCAGCCGCACCGCATTGCTGAGATTTCCGTTGTGGGCCAGCGCCATCTTTCCCTTCTGATGATTGACCTCTATGGGCTGGCAGTTATTGCGGTTATTTCCGCCCGTGGTTCCATACCGCACGTGTCCCACCGCCATTTTGCCCTTCGGCAGGCGGGAGAGTGCGTCAGGCGAAAACACCTCGCTGACCAGTCCCAGATCCTTGTGGGAGGAAAAAACGCCGTCGTCATTCACCACAATTCCACAACTCTCCTGCCCCCGGTGCTGCAAGGCATAAAGCCCATAATAAACCACGCCTGCCAGATCGGCGGATTCCGGGGAAATCAAACCGAACACACCGCATTCTTCCTGTAAACTCATAGTAATAACCATGCCTTTCTCTCTAAATGTTCCCGCACCGCTTCGCAGCGCTCCAACAGAAAGGACAAGAGTGCCTTCAAGCCTACCGCTCAAAGACGCCCTTGTCCTTTACGTCTTGCATTATACACAGGCGGGCCGCATTTGTCAATCGCCGCCTCTCTCCTCTGGCGGCAAAGTGTTTACACAAAGATTCATTGCTTTTCCGGATGGCAATGGCTATACTATAGGATATGGGAAGCGTTTTTCACAAAGTTTGAATCAAGGGTGATGTGTATTTATGGCAAGAAAGATCGGTATCGGAAATCAGGATTTTAAAAAGATAAGGGAAAAAGACAACTTCTATGTAGATAAGACAGATTTTATCAGACAGTGGTGGGAATCGGAAGATGCCGTTACTCTGATTACACGTCCCAGAAGATTCGGAAAAACCCTGAATATAGCTATGGTAGAACAATTCTTCTCTGTCAGATATGCGGGAAGAAGCGATCTGTTTGAGGGGCTCTCCGTCTGGAAGGATGAAAAATACCGCAATATGCAGGGCACATTCCCGGTAATCAGCCTGTCCTTTGCCAATGTAAAGGAATCGGACTATGCGGGAGCCGAGAGATCCATCATCCGGATTATTGATGATATCTACAACAAAAATACATTTTTGCTTGGCAGCGGAATTTTGACAGAAAATGAAAAAGCTTATTTCCAAAGCGTAACCTGCGATATGGATAATGGAACCGCCGTATGGGCGCTTCACAAATTATCCGATTTTCTTTCCCGCTATTACGGAAAAAAGGTAATTATCCTTCTGGATGAATACGATACGCCGATGCAGGAAGCCTATGTGAACGGATATTGGAATGAGCTGATCTCTTTTACCAGGAGGCTGTTCAACTCCACGTTTAAGACAAATCCCTATCTGGAGCGGGCCATTATGACGGGTATTACCCGAATAAGTAAAGAATCCGTTTTTTCTGATCTGAACAATCTGGAAGTGGTGACGACAACTTCCGAAAAGTATTCGGACTGCTTTGGTTTTTCAGAAAAAGAAGTGTTTGCGGCGCTGGAAGAATATGCTCTTTCGGATCGGAAACAGCAGGTAAAAGAATGGTATGACGGTTTTTCCTTTGGAAAACGAAAAGATATTTATAATCCCTGGTCTGTGATCAATTTCCTTGACAAGAGAAAGGCAGGGGCTTACTGGGCAAATTCCAGCGCTAACAGTCTGGTGGAGAAATTACTCCGGCAGGGAAACACAGGTATTAAAAAGAACTTTGAAGATTTGCTTGACGGCCGGGCCATTCATATGGAAATAGATGAGCAGATTATCTATAACCAGCTGCCTGTCAAAAAGAACGCTCTCTGGAGCCTTCTGCTTGCCAGCGGCTATCTGAAGGTGGACGGCGCCACCTATGTGGAAAAAACAGGACGCACCTATTATGATCTGAAACTGACGAACAAAGAAGTCCGAATCATGTTTGAAAATATGGTTCAGGACTGGTTCTGTGTAAATGACGATTATAATGATTTTATCCGCGCATTGCTGATGGATGACGTGAAGGCAATGAATGTCTGCATGAATCACATGGCGCAGGAAATGTTTGGCTTCTTTGATACCGCAGGCAGCTCACAAAATAAGAAGTCTTCCGGGAAAAGGCCTGAAAATTTCTACCATGGTTTTGTACTCGGGCTGATGGTGGAGCTTGCCGACCGGTATACGCTGACTTCCAATCGGGAAAGTGGCTTCGGAAGATACGACGTGATGCTGGAACCAAGGAGGCCGGAATACGACGCTGTGATCATAGAATTCAAGGTACAGGATAAAGAAGAAAAGGAGCTGTCTGATGCGGTGCAGGCGGCGCTACGGCAGATAGAAGAAAAGAATTATCAGGCAAATCTCATAGCGAAAGGGATTCCAAAGAACCGTATACGAAAATATGGGTTTGCCTTCCGGGGAAAAAGAGTTCTTATTGGTAGCACAGGATAAAAGCGGCGAAACAATCTGTGGCACAGGATATGGCTCCTGTGCCACGTTTTTTGAAACACATCTTAGGAATTTGGGGATTCTTCCTCCGTTCCAAGCACGCCCTCATAGGCATAATCGCGTATTAGCGGATGAAACTCTCTCCCGCACACGCCGAAATTCATTACATGGGTTGCGAAGAATATACTTACATGGTGAGCCGGATCCACGCAGACATATGCGCCCGCCGCACCTCCCCAGCCAAACTCGCCGATCGGTCCCAATCCTCTCTTTTCGTTGATTTTTACCCGCACGCCCAATCCGTAGCCGTATTCCGGCCCTTCCTGCAGCTGTACGTCCCGCAGCGCCTGACCCATGGTTACATTGACGGAAAACATACGCACCGTTTCTTCCTTTAAAATACGCTCTCCATTCCGCCCTCTTCCTCCGCAGGCAAGTGCCTCCAGCACTGCGCTGTATCCGGAAACCGTACCGATCAGACCGGCGCCTCCGCTTTCATATACGTCCGTGAATTTGTAGGACTCGTCCCGTCCGCAGGGTGTAATGCGGTTTGTTATGGAATCATACGCATATATGGCAGACAGACGCTTTTCCTGCTCCTGATCCAGATGGAAAAACATATCGTTCTTTATCCCCAGGGGCCCGAAAATGTGGTGATGCAGATACTCGCCAAACCCTTCCCCGCTGACCGTCTCCACCACGGCCGCCAGGACGTCGTGCGCCAATGAATAATACCATCTTGTGCCCGGTTCATAGATTAAAGGCATCTCGGCAATTGCCGCCACCATATCGCGGGTGCTTCCTTTTACCCGGTCATTCCCTTCTGCCCCTGCATTCCTTTCTGCCCCTGCATTCCTTTCTGCCCGGGCATTCCCTTGTGCCCGTGTCTTCTCCTGCGCATTTCGGATCGCCTCCGAGGTCACTTCATACGTCAGACCTCCCATCATGGCCATAAGATCGATGATGCGGATCTGTTTTGCGGAAAAATGACACGGAGCGGTAAGTCCGGGAAGATTTACTCCGTCGAATTCATTTGCCACTTTCATGACCGCATACTCCGGCAGATATTTTCCAACGGGATCGTATAGCTGCACCGCCCCCTGCTCGATCAGCTGCAGCACCGCCGTGCAGGTAATCACCTTTGTGCAGGAGTACAAATAATAGAGATCCTTATCATCCACCGGATACTTACCCTCCGAATCGCTGTGGCCGGTCATATGCCGGTAAACCGTTTCATGCTCCCTGGTTACGATACAGTCCGCGCTTCTCACCCCGTAGGCTTCCTCCAAGGAGTCCAGAAAAGCTGTTAATTTTGTAAAATCCATACCGCCTTATCCTTTCCGTTTCTTTCTATCGCAATTCTTCCTGATCCTTTCGTCCGCAGCCGGAGGGAAAGCGCTCCACATAATTGATCTGCTGAGCTTCCGCCTTCGTAATTCCCACCTGCTCCCAGTCTATTGTCTTCTCATAGCCCGCATAGTCACAGATACGGATTCCGCACAAAAGCCCGTCGTCTCCTCTCTCATAAGCGGCGATTCCGGAGATGGCGATACGGTTCATATCTTTCTGTCCGCTGTCCGAAATCACATGCACCCATTCCAGCACACAGGTCCTTCCGTTATCCGTTATGGTCTCATAGCGCATTGCCACGCACCGGGGAATATAAGTGGCCGCATTTTCATAAAACGCTCGCAGATCCTCATGCCCGCCATTATCCCTCTCTCCCTCGGACGGCGCATAACCGCCAAGCTTGCACTCCGGGCTTATGCATTTTAAAATCCGCTCCACGTCAACCTTCGGCGTGTGATGCAGAGAGGCGTAATACTCCCGGACCGCCCCGGTAAGAAGATCCGGATCTCCCATTTCCAGATAAGCCGACTTAAAAATCGGACGCCGGTACGCCTGCAGTCCGGGCACGTAGGTATGATGACAGTACAGCCTCACCTCGTCCAGTCTGTCGCATCCCGCAAGATCAGCAACCAGAATCATAGGAACCTGTTCGATCTCCCCGTCGATCACGAAATTGACGTCAAATTCCAATGCCGCGCGTCCGTTGGCTTTGGTCTGCACCGCCGGAACCATCATGGCGGAATCCGCACGGAAACGTCCTTGGAATTCTACCGCAAATCTGCAGATTTCATCCAGCCCCTCATATCTCCCATAGGGGGTATCCACTGCGCTCTTTTTATCCCCGAACAGCTTCTTGTCCGAAAACAATGTCTTTATCTGCCCGGTTTTGCCCTCGCACACCGCCTTCATAAAGCGGTATTCCGGCGACCGCTCGTCGATGGGATGCTCAGGTCCCGCATAAAATCTGACCAACGAGCTTCTCTTTCTGATTTTCACTCTCCGTCACTCTCCTTTTGCTGACAGAAACGCCTGGAATTGCGCATTCTTTTCATCAATAATAGCATCAATTCCCGCTTCCTTCAACTCCTCATTGAGCTTGGTCAGGTATTTATCAACCTCGACCTCCCCGTACAAAAGTGCGTCGCGATACTGATCGATAATCATCTGACATGCCTTTACCTGATCGTACACGGAGCTGTTGTCAAAAACAAAACCCATTCCCTTTGAAAATTCCGAATTCTCATCGAACCAGCACTTTTCCATGTCCGTATAGTAGGTGGACATTTCCGTGTTATAAGGGATGCTCAGACACTGATTCGGGTAAAACCAGGGTGCGGAGAGATTCCATCCCACGGTGCTGTCATCCACGCCGTCCGCCAGCTCCGCACAGCCGTTCTCATTTACTTTGTAAGTGACGCCCTCAATCCCCAGCGTAAAAAACCGACACACCTTCTCGTCCGTCATCATCAGATTAAGCAGCTTCATCGCCGCATCGGGATTCTTACATAGAGAGGAAATACACCATCCATTATAGATACAGGAATTTTTACCCAGATAATCCGTCAGCTTAAAGAGAATAAAATCTCCATCTCCTGTCTTTCCCTGACCGTGCAGCAGAGATCTGATATAATCAAGTGAATAGCCATCCAGCCATCCTCCGCTTGTCACGTTGTCCTGATACAGCGTTCCGGTAGGCACCGTGTTTTCCGGATCCGCCGGAACCATACCGTTTTCATTGTACCACCTTGTCTGCTCACACCATTGTCTGAACTCATCACTCTCGTAATAATTGACAATCTCCATCTCTCCTACGCCGCGATCCATCAGAACCCCGAGCCAGTAGTCATCTCCCAGATTGTCCACTCCCTTTATGGACAATGGTGAAAGATCACCCCACCATGACTGATCTGGAAAAGCCTCTTCCGCCCTGATCAAAATTTCGTTCAGCTCCTCCAGCGTAATCTCCGAACCGTCCTTATCTGCCACGCCGATCTCTTCCGCCACAGATTTTCGAAGCATATAGGCGCAGAAATTGCCAAAGCTGTCCGCATTGGGCAGGGAATACTGTTCGCCGTTTACCTGGCAGGCCAGATAGACAGCCTCCGGAAACATGGTAAAAAGCTCCGGATATGCATCCTTATATAAATCCAGGGAAATAACCTGATCATTCTTCACCAGTGCGTCCACGCTGGAATAGAATCTCCAGCAGAACAGATCGATCGGATTATCGCTGTCCGTAAGCAGCATGGTCAGATTGTTGCTCCGATCTCCCCAGGTTCCCACAATAAACTCCGCCTGCACCCCGGCATCGATGGAAACCAGATATTCGTTCAGCGCCTGCTCCACCTCATCCTTCCTCTCCAGCTGATCCGTAAAGCTCAGCACGTCCACGGATATTACCGGCCAGCTTTCCGGATCATTCTCTTTCTGATCCGGTTCTGATTCCGACTCCTTCTTTTCCTGAACTGCCGCCCGGGAGGCATCCTCCTTACCTGCCTCTCCTCCACATGCGGCAAGTGATAAGGTTACCGCCGCCGTCAGCAACATAGCAATGACTTTTTTTAGCATAACTGCCCCTCCTTTTTCCTTCCTGTTTTTATGTTCAGGGATTCTTCCTTTTATTATCCCTTGACACCGCCTATAACAATCCCCCGTATAAAGAATTTTTGAAAAAACGGATAAATGACAAGCACCGGAATCACTGCGATCACCGCAATCGCCATCCTTACCCCCAGAGTCGGAATGCCTTTGGAAAACTGCAGACCGATGGACGCATTCACATTATCCTTAAGGAACTGAACGCTTGAAGCCATGGAATTGAGCACGTTCTGTATCGTGTAAAGCTCCTTTTTGCGGGTAAGGTAATACAGGCCGTTGATCCAATCATTCCAGTATCCCAGTGCGGAAAACAGTCCCACCGTCGCTATCATCGGCTTGGAAAGCGGAACGGCGATACGGAAAAGAATATCCACCTGGCTGGCCGCATCCATCTCCGCCGCCTCCTTGATCTCCGAAGGGATATTGGTGGAAAAATAGGTCCGCATCAATATCACGTTAAACGCACTCAGCATCAGGTTGGGGCAGATCAGCCCCCATACCGTATTGCTCACCTTAAAGACCTGGCTCCAGATGATATAGGACGGAACCATTCCGCCGGAAAAAAGCATGGTAAAGAATACAAAAAACGAAATCACATTCCTTCCTACCAGATCCTTCTTGGACAACAGATATCCCAGCGACATGGTCAGAAAAATATTGCCCGTAGTCCCGGCCGCCGTGACTGCCAGGGTCATTCCATAGGCCCTCAGAATACTTTTTCCCGCCATGAAAAGATATTGATATGCCGCAAAATCGATCTGTCTCGGGAAAAAGGAATAGCCGCTCTGATTAATAACTGCCTCCTGGGTAATGGAGGAGGAAACCAAAAGGATAAACGGCATGACTGACATCATACACAAAACCGTCAGGATCACATTTGCAAATCTCTGAAATTTTCTTTGATTGAATGCCATGTTAACTCTCCTTTCATAAATCAGAACAGTGCGTTATCGGGCTCCGCCTTGCGCACAATAAAGTTTGTGACCATCACCACCGCAAATCCCAGCACCGACTGCAGGAATCCCGCCGCCAGAGATCTGCCGATATCATGATCCGTCATCAGCGCCCGGTACACAAATGTGTCGATGGTCGTCGTCACCTCGTACAGCATTCCGGTGTCCTGAGGAACCTGATAAAAGAGACCAAAATCAGTGGAAAACATCCTTCCCAGGGACATGATGACCAGGATGATAACCGTAGGCTTTAACAGCGGCAGCGTAAGCTTGGTGATCTGCTGTAAAGGGGACGCCCCGTCCATGATGGCCGCCTCGTAGAGGGCTCGGTCAAAACCGATGATTGTCGCAAAAAACACAATGCTCTGATAGCCGAAGCTTCTCCAAAGCTGAACGAAGGTCAAAATAAACGGCCATGCGGCCGGAGTCAGATACCAGTCCACCGCCTCTCCCCCAAGAGGTTCTATGAGACTCTTGTTTACAAATCCGTTTGCATCTGAAAAAAAAGCAAACACCAGATATCCGATGAGAACCGTACTGACCAGATAGGGAATCAGAATAAGAATCTGATAAATTTTCTGCAGTCTGGCTCTTTTGATCTCGTTCAGCAGAATCGCCACAAAAATAGAAAATGCCGTCCCGGCAAAAATAAATACCAGATTATACAAAATCGTGTTCCGGAACATGATCCACGCCCATTTCGAGCCAAACAGATAAGTAAAATTCTTAAGCCCGCACCACTTGCTTGCAAAAATCCCTTTTGCAAAGCTGTAATTCTTAAATGCCAAGGTCAGCCCCACCATGGGCATATAATTATTGATGATCAGGTAGAGAAAGGACGGCACTGCCAGAAGATAGAGAAACCGGTCTCTGTACAGCCTCTTTTTAATGGATTTTCCAGAAGGTTTATATTGATTTACTTTTCCTCTCATTTTGATTCCCCGCTTCCTGTTTTCTGACTCAATCATAAAAAAAGCCGGATTTCTTTTATATTAAAAACCCGACTTATTTCTCATATTTTTCGACTGTCTGAAAGCCCGCTTTCTTTCATTTTCCTGTACTCCGAGGGCGTGCATCCCACAATCTGGCGGAAAGCCCGTATAAAATTGCTGTAATTGACATATCCAACTCTCTCACAGATCAGGGTCACCGATAAATTCGTGGTCACCAGAAGGTTTTTCGCCGCCTCCATCTTCTGATTCACAATATACCGCTTTAAGCTAAGCCCCGTGTTTTTCTTGAACATCCTGGTCAGGTAATCCTGATTCAGTCCTACCAGGTCTGCTATGGAACTCACCGATATATCTTCGTCCAGATGCTGGTCAATATACCGGATGAGCCCCCGGACCGCATCCTCGTCCATCGTCTCCACGTGTCCGCACAGCTTTTGCACCACCCGGCCGAGTATCGCACTGAAATCCTTCACGTGATAATAGCAATAGAGAAAATCATAATAAGACAGCTCCTCATCGAATACGTCCGAACTCCTTATATTGTTTGCGGACATATACGAAAACAGCAGCTCCGACATAGCCTGATGGAGCTCCATCATAAAGTCCTGGTCCACCTTGTTTCCTGCGATTGAATGGGAAAGGTAGCGTAAAATACTGTCCTTAAACTCATTCAGACGGTTTTTCTTCAGCATGGCCTGCCAGGAAGCCCTCTGCAGATCAAAGGAGTATCCGGATATCCCGCTCCTTCCTTCCCCTATATGGATGATACGTCCCGCATCCTGAACATTGTCCTGCCGCATCGCACCGATTGCCGCAAATTGCTCCGGCAGCTCCTCAAAGCCACAGTAATCGCCGTAATAGACCGCTATATTCGTTTTTAACACGTTTTCAAACATATATCTCATGGTTTCCAACATCTTTTTTACTTCGGAAAGCCCCGGCATATCCTTCTCCCCCGGACGCAGAATCACGAGAAATCCGCCGTCCGGATTCCCGTTGAGCAGAAGCACGAACTCTCCCTGTAAGGGCTCCATGATCTCTTCCAATATATTGTAATACACTTCCCTCAGCAAAGACCGTTCCGATTCCTTCCATCTGTAGCCTGTCTCCAGAACCTGAACCACAAACAGAAGATATCTGGCATCCGGCCTTTCCTTTTCCAGTCTTATCTCCATAAAACGCCTCAGGTATGCGTCCTGCCCGGTGAGCTTCTGAAGGAACCGCACAGCGTTATCTTCCAGAATATTCATTTCCTTATCCTGGAAAAAAGCGCCTGTCCTCACCAGCTCTTTATGCTTTTTCTCAATGGTGAACGCAGACTTTGCCCGTTCCACCGCTCTTTTCAGTTCCGTTCTCTCCACCGGCTGAAGGATATAGTCAAAGCTTCGCATCCGGATCGCTTCCTTCATGTAGTCAAAGTCCGCATGGGCGGTCAGAAAAATGATTTTAGTGTCCGGACGGTTCTCCAAAACCCATTTGGCGAAGCTGATACCGTTTTCCTCCGGCATCACAATATCGCATAGAAATATCTCATATTCCATCTTCTCAAGTTTTTCCTTTGCCTCCGCCACGCCAAGTGCGATATCGTAGCGATCCCCCGCCGTATCCATTTCCACCAGCTGTGCGTATACCGTCTGCGCAATCAGCGGTTCATCGTCTATGATCAGAATATTCATCCGTAAGCTCTCCCAAAAAAATCTCCGTCACGGCGCCTCCAAGGGGTGCATTCGAGAAAGAAATACTCATATGATCTCCATAGAGCAGCCGCATCCGGTATTTCAGATTGTCGATTCCCACCTGTGAGCTCTGGTAGCGGAAATCACATTGCTTTTCATTCAGTCTTTCCAGAATCTCCGGAGAATACCCGTTCCCGTTATCAGCGATCCTCAGATACAGCCCTTTTGTTTGCCCCTCTTCCTGGCGCAGACGCACCTGAATATTTATGTTCAGCAGCAGGCCGTTCTTTTTCACATGTTTGATGGAATTCTCCACAAAGGTCTGGATTGCCAGAATCGGAAGCAGGCAGGATTTCGCCCTCTCCTGCACATCCGCATTCAGAAGAATGGGAATTCCTCCCTTCAGTGTATAAATCTTGCAGATATCCCCGACCTCCTTGATCTCCTCCTCCACCGGCACCAGTTCCCTGTGGTCTCTGAACACATATCTGAAATGAGCGGACAGGGCAAAGACCATATCTCTCACCGCTTCCGGCCGTTTTCTATCAAGCAGGGAATTGATGGTGTTCAGACAGTTGAGAAAAAAATGAGGATTAATTTGAAGCTGATAATATTGGAGCTGTGCAGCATTGGCGCGGAGCTTTTCCTGATACTTCTCCTCCCGCAGCCGGACAATATCAGTCAGCATCCTCTCCATCCTCTGATTGATATTGTCCACCTCGACAATATGGGTCACTTCTCTTTTCCCGCTTCCAGGCTCCTGAATTTCACTGCATTTTGACGCCAGATATTCCACTGGCTGCAAAAGAAGGCGGTTCAGTCCTTTCAGAAGCAGATACAGATAACAGCCAAAGAACAGAAAAATCAGAACCATAAATATCCATAATCTTGATCCGGAAACGAGCTCGTAGAGCGTTCTCTCTTTCCGAATCAGGATCAGGTTAAGACCGCAGTTCTGAACGTGGGATTGTGTTTCCAGATATTTTTCATGGCCGGATGCGCACTCCTGCGGCGGCAGGGCGTTTCCGGCCTTTGCCAGCACGGTTCCATCCCTCTCCTCAAAAATGATTCCGTATTCCTCCTGCGCATCATAGTATCTGCTCAAATTCATCAGCGCCCCCACGTAATGTCCGCCCCTCCCGTAGGAATAAGAGAGATAGAGTTCCCCGGCATAGCAGAAATGTCCCATGTTCCGATGACTCTGTATGGTCTCCTTCAAAAAGACCTTTGTCTCCCGCAATAACAGGTTCCCGCTTCCTGAAAAGGGTCTCTCGTTCCAGGCAAACCGGAAAATTTCATTGTCAAGATCAAAATAATACATCGCCCCCATCCATGATGCGGAATTCGCATAGTTTGCCAGCGTATTTTTTAGAAGATACAGGGTTCCATAGGAATCAAATTCCGTAAGTCCGCCATGACTGAGCTTATCATAGTTGACGTCTTCCGAGTAGATCAGCTCCACGTTCCTGAACATGGATTCCAGATCCCCGTCCAGTTTTTCCGCATAGCTGTTCGCCAGCTTCCGGCTCTCCTCCGCATCCCTGTCACGGTAAAATGTTACAATATATCCCGTATAGCAGAAAAACAGCACAAGAAACATCCCCAACGTCACAATCCAGATTGCGAATAACATCTTTTTTAGTGAAATGCGCTTTTCCATAGCTCCTGTCCCCATATGCTTATGATGATCTTATTTTAACAAAAAAATTATAGCCATATATAAAAAATCAGACTCGAATCACCAGATTTTCCGATTTCGGGCCGTCTCCCTGTCAAGTTTTCCTCCGGGTACCTGTATGTAAAAAAGGCGTCCTCGGACACACAGTCCAAGGACACCGGATATTTCTGATCCTATGAAATATAAATGATGTCTATTATTTGCAGCCCTGAAACGTCTTTTTCCCAAACTCCAGCCGGAAATCGAGAATCGGACACTCGTCAATCACATCGGGAATCGCCTTATCCAGGAACTTCATCACGTTCTTTTCCTTGTTCTGATACGGCTTCCACTCCGGCAGAGGATTTCCGTTATAGTCGCTGCCGTTGGGATCCCCGGTCTTCACAAAATTCGTCCAGTAGGAGCAAACCTGGCGGGCCAGATCGTAATGCTTTCCCTCAAAGGGGCGCCAGCTGTTTCCAAGGGAATCGAACATAAACCAGAGGTCGGATCCGTGGAAGGAGCCTGCGTCATCCCCTGGAAGATCATGGTCAAAAATATAATAGTAGACCTTCTTTCCCATGCCGGAGCGAAGCTCGCAGAATCCCCTGCTGTCGCCAAGGAACCGGTTGAACGCATCGCCCCTGGCCAGGGCGGCGGCATCCTCGTCCGTCTTCACATCAGCCAGCTTCAAAAACTCCTCCTTCCTGTCCCCGTAACCTAATGCAAGCTCCTCGATATCCTTCTTCGTAAGTTCCGCCCCCGCAAACATTCCCTGAGTTTCCGCCATGCACACGCCAACCATCATGGGCACATCGGGAAGCCGGTCATTGTAATAGGAGGACACCGCCGTTTCCGTCACGAATTTCCCGTCAATACAGGTGCCGAAGGCCAGCCCGAACATGGCGTCCTTGGGAGATACGGAATCCAGCCTTCTCATCAGCTCAGAAGCGTCCATACTGCGGGCCTCCTGCAAGTCCCTGATTCCCACAGAGGAAAAGAAATCCGCCCCGAACTGCTCCGCATCTTTCAGGGACATTGACCGCCCTATCCCGGCTTTCCGATCGCCGAATCCAAAGGTTATCGCAGACTGGCAGATTGCGCCGGCGATAATTCCCTCGTTCATCGGACTGCACAGCTGCGTCTGCACACTGCCTGCGCCCGCACTCTGTCCGCAGATAACAATACGCTCCGGATCCCCGCCAAAGTTCTTTATGTTTCTGGCAACCCAGTGCAGCGCCAGGGACTGATCCTGCATCCCAAAATTAGAGACCACCTCTCCCTCCGGCGTTTCGGCAGTAATCTCCGGATGTGCAAGAAAGCCGAACAGGCCGAGGCGGTAGCTGATCATGACCACGATCACACCCCGTCTTGCCACTCGCTCTCCGTCGAATTCCACCTCGTAATTGTAGCCGTCCTGCAGACCGCCCCCATGAATATAGCAGAACACAGGCAGCTTATCCTCCCTGGTCTCGGCGGGAGAAAATATATTCAGATACAGACAGTCCTCGCTCATGCCGTATTCCGCCGCAACCGGGTGAAGCTCCTTCTTGTAAAATCCGTCGTCCGTGCCTGGATGAATCCGCATCATGGGCATATCCCCGTATTCATAGCACTTGCGCACGCCCTCCCAGTCCCGGGCGGGCCGGGGCGCCTTCCATCTGAGCTCTCCTACCGGCGGCTCTGCGTAGGGGACACCCCGGAATACCGTCACTCTGGGATCCTTACATACACCACGGCCCGAACCTTCATGTGGAAATACTCATTCCGCTCTCCCTGGGTGTTATCAGGCTTGCTTTCCATCGAAGCTCCATGGCGCCATCCAGTTCCACGTCCCGCTCCCCTGCGGTTTCTTCAAAACACATCATCTTTCTGCTCTCCGCACGGTAAGCCGTCCAGCCTGGAAGCGCATTGCCGAAATTGTCATTTCCATTGGGATTGCCTGTTTTGATAAAATTTGCCCAGTAGGAGCTCACCTGCCTTGCCAGATCGTAATGCTTTCCGGTAAAGGGCCGCCAGGAGCGGGCCAGAGAATCATAGGCAAACCACAGTTCTGCGCCATGGAAGGAGCCGGGATGATCCTCTCCCGGAATATCCGCATCAAACTGATAGAGGTAAGCCTTCCTGCCCATTCCGGAGAGAATTTCCGCACAGATTCTGGCGGAAACCTTCATATTGTTCCAGGCGTCGCCCTGCATAAATTCCCGAAGCTCCTCATCCGTGGCCGCCGTGCACAGAGAGAGGAATTTCTCCTTATACTCCCCGTACTTATCCGCAAATTCAGGGAGCTCGGCAACCGTTTCCGGAAGTCCCGTCACATAATGCCGGAACATCTCGAGCTCCCCCACGTTGTATCCTGTCATAATCGGTATATCCGGCCAGTTTCCATGCTTCATGGCCTCAAAGAATGTCTCCTTCAGATAGATGCCGTCCACCACGGGCTGAAAACGGATGGTACGGCCGAAAATTTTTTCTGCCCGGTCTATGAGTTCTCTGGCCGAAATCCTCCTTGCCTCCTCAAGACTTCCTATTTTTGCCTTCTCGAAAAACTCTGCGCCATTGTCAAGCGCCTTCGCAAGCGGTATGGGTGAGAGCGGATCCTCCACATCGCAGAACGGAATCGTAACGCCGCTCTCGATCACTGCCCCGGCGAAAATTCCTCTCGCCATAGGGCTTGTGAGCTGACACTGTACGCTTCCCGAGCCTGCGGACTGTCCCGCTATGGTAATCTGCTCCGGATTTCCTCCGAAGGCCGCAATATTCCTCTTCACCCACTTCAGAGCGCAGAGCTGATCCAGCACACCGTAATTGCCTACCGGCGAACCGGGCTGCTCTGCGGCAAGCTCGGGATGGGCCAGAAATCCCATAATTCCCAGGCGATAAGTAATGGCCACGCAGACCATTCCCTTGCGCGCCATATGCTCCCAGTCAAACTCCACCTCATAAGGGTATCCTCCCTTATAGCCTCCGCCGTGAAAATAGCAGAATACAGGCAGCTTCTCGTCGCCATTCCGGGCCGGAGTAAAGATATTCAAATACAGGCAGTCCTCGCTCATCTCAAACTCCGTGGCCGTGGGATGAAGCTCCCTGGTCCAGAAATCCTCCGGATTCTCCCCTGGCTGCGGCTGACACGCCATGGGGCCGTACTGATCCGCCCTGCGCACCCCTTCCCAGCTTTTTGCCGGCTGCGGCGCTTTCCATCTCAAATCACCCACCGGGGGCGCCGCATAGGGCACCCCCTTAAAAACCAGGATTCTCGGATCCCATCCAAAGATTCCCTCCAGCTCTCCCGACTCGATTGTAACGGTACGATTCTTCATTTTATTCTCCCTCCAGTTTATCCCCTCTCTTATTTTTACTCGCTCTTTCCCTGCATTTCATCCCGCTTTTTAGCTTCGGCCTTCCGGTACACATCCTGCATGAAAGCGTCTCCCAAGGGCAGCCAGAGATGGAAATTATCATACCCCTCCTCGCCCACCAGCTTTACGCCGGCCTTCCCGTGGGGTACCCCGGCAAAGGTATGCACCTCCAGTTCCACGCCGTGAGCCGCCAGATCGGGATACGTGTGATTCAGATTGTCCATGGCGGTGTCGTCTCTTCCCACTGCGAAAAAAGTGGGCGGATATACCACGCCCGTATAGTCGAACTCCTCCGTGGCCCATCTCGGCCCGTAGATACAGAGGAAAGAATCCGGGGCTCCCTTATATTCATCCAGCCAATCCGGCTCGTATTCCGGGAAATGATCCTTGACTGTCTGTTTTCCGGAATAGTAGCGGATACAGGCCTCACCGGTCACACCGCCGTTGGAAAAGCCCGCAAAGGACACTCTGCCAGACGAAATCCTGTACTTCGCCGCATTCGCCCGAATCATCCGGATCGCTCTGGCCGCATCCGCACCGCACTCCTGTTTGCTCCAGGGACATCTGTGTGTCCGGTTCAAAAGCAGAAAGCACTGATAACCCAGATCGTTTAAATCCCTGCAGGACTGGAATGCCTCGTGGAAGGATGCGTCCCCGTGATCCCCACCGGCGCACAGAACCACAGCCCCCTTGGGCTCCACCTCCTCAGGCACCAGCATTTCATACAGATAAGGCTTAAAATCCGGGTCATGGTTGTACTTATAATCGGAATTATCCGTATAATCCGTATTCTTCGGCATCTTTCCTTCCGGCCAGAGGTAAATCCTTTCCGGCGCTTTCTCAATCGGACGGATGGTCTGCAAAATGGACCTGTATTCCTCCAGCATCCCCTCCATCACCGCCTCATCCGTCTGCTTTCCAAAATCCCTTCCCAGATGAAACAGTCTGACCAGAGGCTCCACGGGATAACAGGGAGCATCCTCAAACAGCGCCACGCCTCTGTGGCAGGCTTCCCTCATCTTCGCTTCCATTTCTGTCTTCGTCATATAAAATACCCCTTCCTTTCTTCTATTCACTCATTCTTTCGTTCCGCTGATCCCTTTCATCCACTTACCGCTCTTTAACCTGGTCACACACCAGAATGCCTTCACGATCTGATCGATCTTCAGGAAAAAATAAATCCAGAAGGCCGAGAGATGCCAGGACAGTCCGGCCAGCGCTCCAAGGGGCACGGAAAGCACCCACAGAAACAGGATGTCCGCCACCATGAGAAACCGGGTATCGCCTCCGCCCCGCAGAACGCCTTTCATCATAATACTGTTCGTGGCCTGAAATACCACGATAAGCGAGATCGCACTCATGAGCTGACCGGCGATCGCCCTGGTCTGCTCCGTGATATTGTAAAAACCGATCACCGTATCGCTGATCAGCAGTATAACTCCTCCTGCCGCAGCGCCGATCAGAATCCCCATGGCAAGAAAGGTCCAAGCCTGTTCCTGCGCTTTCTTCTTCTCTCCTCTTCCCAGCGTATGCCCCGTCACGATACAGCCGGCATGGCAGACTCCCTGAATCAGCACCGTGCTCAGCTGCTGGGTCACAAAGGTGATGGAATTGGCGGATACAAACTCCTTTCCAATTCTACCCATGATCATGGCCACCGCTGAGCTTCCAAGGGCCAGCAGAGCGTCCGATATGAAAACCGGAATGGCCACTCTGACATACTCGCCGAGCAAAGAACCGCACTCCATAAAAAAGTGACGGATCCGGTACTTCACCTTTTGATCCTTCAGGAAGAAGTATCCGCAGATCACGGCAAACTCAAATGCCCTGGCAATCAGCGTCCCGATGGCCGCTCCCTGGATTTCCATCCTTGGAAACCCAAATTTACCAAAAATAAACACATAGTTAAAAAATACGTTGACAAAAAAGGCGCCGATGGAGCTGTACAGCGGCAGACGCACCTGTCCCACGCTGCGCAGTACAATCGTGCAGGTCAAAGACAGCCCCTGCAGGGCAAAGCATGGCCAAATCCAGCGATAGTACAGAATTCCCTGTGATACCACGTCCGCATCCGGCGTATAAAGGCGCATCAGCACCCCAGGCGCAACAATGGATGGCAGCGTAAAAAGCACCGCCATGCCAAGACAGAACCTCAGCATAAGCGTGATGGTCTTTTTGAGCGCATCCATATCCCGCATTCCCCAGAACCTTGCCGTCATCACACTAGCGCCCATGCCAATTCCCATACAACAGATATGAAACAAACTGACAAACTGATTCGCCAGGGAGGTTCCGGATAAAACCACCTCCCCCAGCGAACCTACCATGATATTATCCATCATGTTTACACCGATTGTAATCATGCTCTGCAGCGATATGGGAACCGCAATCGCAGCTGCCTGTCTGTAAAATTCCTTGTCTCTCACAAATATTCTCAATTCCTGTCTCCTCCAATCAGCCGCCTTTTCTTTCCTCTTTCCTTATGACATCATTCTGCGGTCCGCAAAAACCTTTTTTCCAAACGCAAGCCTGAAATCCAGAACCGGACATTCCTCCAGACTCTCAGACACGGGCACATCCTTAAATTTCAGAACCGTCTTTTCCTCTCCGGTATAAGGTTTCCATTCCGGAAGAGGATTCCCGTTATAATCCACTCCGTTTGGATCTCCCGTCTTCACAAAATTGGTCCAGTAGGAGGTTACCTGCCTCGCCAGATCGTAATGCTTTCCCTCGAAGGGCCGCCAGCTGTTTCCTAAGGAATCAAACATAAACCACAGATCAGAGCCGTGGAAGGAGCCCGCATCATCTCCCGGAATATCATGGTCAAAGATACAATAATAAACTCTCTGGCCTCTGGAGGAACGCAGTTCGCTAAATCCCCTGCTTCCGCCCAGGAAATTGTTGAAAGAATCACCGGCCGTGAGAGCGTCAGCCTCCTCATCATTGGAAACCTTTGCAAGGCTTAAAAATTCTTCCTTCTTATCCCCGTATTTTTCCGCCTTTTTCAGATAATCGGCATAGCTCATGGTTCCCTTGATAAAGCCGCTCTGGGTCTCACCCTGGCAGACGGACACGATCAGAGGAATATCCGCCACCCTGTCATTGTAATAGGCCGAAGGGGCCGATTCCCTGACAAACTTTCCATCCACGCACAGTCCAAAGGCATATCTCTTCTTCTCAAAGGCCTCCGCCAGCCTTCGCATCAGCTCGCGGGCGTCTGTCCTTTTGGCCTCCTCCAGACTGTCGATCCCAATGGTATGAAGGAAATCCGCGCCGTACTTCTCCGCCTCAGCCAGAGTGGGAATGCCCGCTATTGGATTATCCTCGTCCCCGAACATCATGGAAACGCCTGACTGGATGATAGCGCCCTTTATGATACCGTCGTTCATGGTGCTGCAGATCTGCGCCTGCACGCTGCGGGAGCCCGCGCTCTGTCCGCAGATCACGATGCGCTCCGGATCGCCGCCGAAGGCCCTGATATTGTCGTATACCCAATGGATGGCCATGGACTGATCCTGCATACCGAAGTTGGAGATAACCTCCCCCTCCGGCGTCTCCTTCGTAAGCCGGGGATGAGCCAGAAATCCGAACAGGCCGAGACGGTATCCCACCATCACCACGATGACGCCTCTGCGGGCCACACGCTCCGGATCAAATTCCACCTCGTAGCTGTAGCCGTCCTGCAGTCCGCCGCCGTGGATATAGAAAAAGACCGGAAGCTTCTCATCCTCTGACTGCGCAGGCGAGAAAATGTTCAGATACAGACAATCCTCACTCATCTTATACTCTGCTGCCGTGGGATGGAGCTCCTTCGTATAGAAATCGTCATCCATACCGGGATGTGTGCGCATCATCGCCATGTCCGGATATTCATAGCATTTCCGCACGCCCTCCCAGTCCTCGGCCGGCTGGGGCGCCCTCCAGCGCAGTTCTCCCACCGGCGGCTTTGCGTAGGGCACTCCCCGGAATACGGTGATGCGGGGATCTTTACCCACAAGTCCCTGAAGCACGCCGTTTTTAACCTTTACTTTTCTCAACATAACAGATCCCATCCTCTCTATTTCTTCTTCATCACCAATACGTTAACGGAATGAGCCGGTATGCGGTATATGAATTCCGCTCCCCCTGAAATCTCCCCGCAAACGGAGGAAACATGCTCCTTATCCTCAAAGGAATTTACCTCTCCGGGCGCTGCCGACACGACTTCCGTCAACACCCTTTCCTCCACCTCGCAGTCAAGGGAAATCTGAATCTCCTTCTCCTCTTCGTCCACGTTGACCATTTTCAGATAAATCCTGTCCGTATCCTGGGTTGCCACCGCATTCACCAGCGAGTGGAGCCTGTGTTTCTTTTTCTGCACCAGCCGGTCATTGATATAGCATGCATAGCCGTATGCGTCACACACCATTTTGTAATGATTGTATTCCCCATAATTTATGGATACCGGCGCCTGTTCCTCATCGGAAAGAGGCTTGTCAAAGAACCTGGGCACTCTGGTGGCGCTTTTGCCGTCCTGTATCTTCCAGACCTGGTTTCTGACCGACCTCGTAGTCCATTCCCTATCCTTCGGCTCGTTGCAGCCCGCATCCGTCTCGGGATGATGATTCCAGACGGAGAGCGTCAGCGGATTGTCCTGCGTCATTTTAATGTCGATCTCAAAGGTATATTCCGCAAGCTCCTCCTTCCCGAAAACTGTCCACATCACGGGATTTTCCCTGAAATTTCCGCTTCCGATGAAACGCTCGAAGGCTTCATTCCATTCCCTGCTCTTTCCGGTAAAGTGATGCTTCCTTGTTCCGAAGGTCATGCGGTAAGCGTCCCCGTCCTTCACCGCTTCCCCGTATACGCAGTTTGAGATCTCCACGGGCTGTCCGTTCACCTTTGCATTTCTAAACAGAAGGCCTTCCTTTTCGCACATGATACCGGAAATTCCCCGGTATACCGGAGGCTTTTCCCCGCTCCTGTTCTCGATTTCCACCACTTCTCCGCCTCTGTACTTTCCCAGCAGGGAGACCATGTGATAAGTGGGGATTCCGTAAACCTGATGGTTATCGAAGACAATCATGTTAGGCTTCCAGGCTGTGTAGTCCGAGTTCTGGAACAGCGGAGCATAGGCGGTCAGCCTGACAATATCCTGATTTCTCTCTACCCCGAGCAGAAAGGAGGCCTCGGCCAGCGCACACTCCATAGAGGCAATGGTGTTCCCACCGTTTACCGCATACTCTCCCAGAAAGATCTTCGGCCCCTTCCGATCATAATCATCGAACAGATCCACATTTTCCAGGAAAAATTCCGGTGCGTCATAGTAGTGCTCGTCCACAAAATCCGTGGGAAGGTTCTCCTTCTCTGTGTGTCCATTAGATATGTAGATCACCTGGGGGAACGCTTCTTTTAGGGTCTTATAAAACCTCTCATAGCGGACATTGTATTCCGGCCCGAAATTCTCATTCCCAATCTCCACATATTTCAGCTTAAAGGGCTCCTTCCTCCCATTCCCGGCCCTGAGACCTCCATAGGTCGTATCCTCCGCTCCCAGGGCATACTCCAGGGCATGGAGAGCCTCCTCAAGGTATTCCTGCGTGGTCTGCTCGTCAAAGCCTCCGCCGTGGCGGGCCTGACAGCTCATTCCACAGTTGCACACGTACATGGCCTCCATCTCAAGATCCTCGCACAGCTGCAGATATTCGTGAAAGCCAAGGCCGTTGGTGGTGCGGTAATGCCACATCAGCTGGCTGCTTGGCCGCTCCCACACAGGACCGATGGTTCTTGAAAAACGCAGCGCATTCGGCTCGTTGATTCCCTCCACCACGCAGCCCCCCGGGAAACGGATAAACTGTGCGTTTGTATTTTTGAGGGCCATTGCCAGATCCTCCCTCAGTCCGTGTCCTTTAAATGTTTTCTGAGGCATCAGGGAGGTAAATCCAAAGACCAAAGTATTTTCCACATCACAGGCAATGCTGATTCTTCCCTCAAAATCCGTACCGCAGGCCGTCAGATCACAGTCATAGCGCTGATAGCCCCCGCCTTTTCGGACCGCAATCTCAGCGCTTCCAAGTCCCGCTCCCTTCCCCGATTCCAGGGACACAGTAAGCTTTGCATCGGCCGCCGTTTTTGCCATGAAATAAAAATGATATCCTTCACTCTCCTTAATGGGTACCCCGAAATATCCGATATTGTATATTTTTCCTCCGGGTTTATAATCCACCCGGAGGGCCGCTTTCCTGTTGTAATTGAGAGTGTCCTCCGTAAGGAGCCGGAAGGAAGCTTCCCTGGCATACCAGCCAGGAATCCCTGTAGGCTCCACCTTGGCCGCCCACTCGTCCATACCCTCGCCATGATTGAAGGCTCCGGGCCAGCCGTACTGCGTCACAAAAATCCTCTCGTTGGGATCCGTGGTGCAGCCCTCCGGAAGCAGGGAATCCTCAAAGGCCCGATTCCGAATCATTTCCGGATAGAGCCCTCCGTCTGCGGCATGGTTAATGTCCTCAAAAAAGAGGCCGTAAAGCTCCGGCGCCGTGGGAAATTTAACTTTTTTCGTATTGATTCGTATGGTGTTCTGTGTCATGCTTCGTCTCATTCCTCCTTTTCCTGCTTTACCTCTGCAGCGTATAATCAATTCTGAACTTCATAAGGGGATCCACTTTTCTCTCCGATTGGGCCGGTCCATCGGTAAATTCCATCACGAATTCATTGTCCGCCGTAAAGGATTCCCACCTGGGAAGCTCCTCCCCTATGGTATCCTTCCCGTTGGGATCTCCGGCCTTTACAAAATTCACCCAATAAGAGCTGACCTGTCTTGCCAGATCGTAGTGCTTTCCGGTAAAGGGCCTCCAGCATCTTGCAAGGCCGTCGTAGGCAAACCACATCTCGCTTCCGTGATAGCTTCCCGCATTGTCCTCCCCGGGAATATCCGCATCGAACTCATAGAGATACGCCTTTCTCTCCTGCTTTGCCTGTATATACCCGAACATCCTTGCGCCCGCAGGCAGATCCAGCATTGCATCGCTTTCAAACAGCGCTTTCACATCTCCATCGCTCTTCGCACCGCATAAGGAGAGAAATTCCTGCGCCTTCTCCCCGAATCCGGAAGCGTAGCTGCGAAGATCCTCCAGTGTCTCACAGGGCTTTCCGAATGCTCTCGAAAAGGACTGTGCTTCTCCCCGGTTGTAACCCGCCAGAACCGGAATCCGGTGATGACGCCCCCCTTTATAGGCTTGAAAATTCGATTCTTTGATTAGAATATCGTCAATCACAGGCTCAAAATGAACGCCCGGCCCCAAAACAACATCCTCAAGACGCACCAGCTCCCTGGCAGGCAGTCGTCTCGCCTCTTCAAGGCTCCCGATTCCGGCCTTCTCAAAGAATTCCGCACCCAGCTTCTCCGCACCTTTCAGAGGGTGGATTCTGTCCGCCTTTTCCGCAAAGGCCACGGTCACGCTGCTCTCTATAATGGCTCCCCCAATCAGTCCCTCGGCCAGGGGTGATGTCATGAGGTTCTGCACGCTCATGGCTCCCGCCGACTGTCCGGCAATGGTGATCTTGTCCGGATCCCCGCCGAATGCGGTAATGTTTCTCTTCACCCATTTCAGCGCCGCAAGCTGATCCAGCGTTCCATAGTTGCCTTTGGCTTCATCCGGAGATTCCTCTGACAGCCAGGGATGCGCCAGAAAACCCAGCACTCCCAGACGGTATGCGATGGAGACCACCACGATTCCCTTCTTCGCCATATGCTCCCAGTCAAACTCCACCTCATAAGGGTATCCTCCCTTGAAGCCGCCGCCATGGATGTAAATCAGAACCGGAAGTTTTTCCTTCCCTGTTCTGGCCGTGGTGTAGATATTCAAGTACAGACAGTCCTCGCTCATCTCAAACTCCTGGCCTGTGGGATGAATCTCCCTTGTCCAGAATTCCTCCGGGCTGCTCCCCGGCACGGGTTGGCAGGCTATGGGCCCATAGGTGTCCGCCACCCTCACCCCTTCCCATTTCTCCGGCGGTTCAGGCGCCCTCCAGCGCAGCTCTCCCACAGGAGGCGCGGCGTATGGAATTCCCCGAAATACCGCAACCCTCGGATCCCATCCGTGTATACCCCGGATCTTTCCCTCTTCTACTGTAACCTGCAAATTTTTCATTGTCTGTCCCCTCCTTATTCCTATAATTGAACGCTGCCGGCTGTAAAAGCCGGCAGCGTGATTTCACTCAATAGACTGATTTGAAAAACGTGGCAGTACCTGACTGCACCATACTCCGCCGCTTACTGCTGCGCAAGCCATGCGTCAAACTGCCTCTGTTCTTCCGCAATGATCTCGTCGATTCCGGCTGCTTTCAATTCTGCGTTAAACTCCTCCAGGTAGGAATCCACATCCACCAGGCCATACAGCAGCGCATCTCTGTACTCGTCAACAACCGAGGTGCATGCCGCCATCTGGTCATAAACCGGAGCGCTGTCGAAGATAAAGCCCATAGCCTCTGAAAATTTCGCATGATTAGGTGCATCCAGCATGTCGGTATAATAGGTCGTCATATCCGTCTGCAGCGGAAGGCTCAGACACTGGTTAGGATACCACCAGGGAGCGTTTGACTGCCATGTCTGATTTGTGGTGTCAATTCCTTCCGGATAACGGGCCGTTCCGTTTTCTGCAACCGTATAGTTATGTCCCTCCACTCCAAGGATGAAGAATCTTGCCAGAGTTTCATCGGTAGCCATCAGATACAAAAGCTTCATAGCCGCATCAGGATTCTTGCAGACACTGGAGATCATCCAGCCGCCAAGCACGGAAGCGGTGGTTCCGGAAAGATCCGTCAAAGGTAAAAAAATAGCTTCGTAAGGGCTGCTCGAATTCATGGCCCTGATATAGTCGACACTGTAACCGCCCATATAACAGCCTGCTGCAACCGCATTATTGTACTGGGTAAAGGTCAGCTCATTGTTCAGAGGATCATCCAGCATCAGTCCGGATTCTTTCCAGTCCTTCATGAGATAGCAGTAATCGCGCCATTCCTCAGTCTCATAAAAATTCACGATCTCTCTGTTTTCCACACCCCGGTTTAACAGAACGCCAAGCCATTTGGGATTTCCGAAGGTATCGATATCGAGAACCAGCTCGTTGTTAGTGTTGATCATATAAGCGTATTCCGGATGGATAGCCTTCGCATCCTTCATAATCTGTGTCATCTCTTCCAGAGTGATGTGTTCGCCGTCGCGATCCGCAATTCCCAGATCCTCCGCTACATCTTTCCGCAGCATATAAGTCTCAAAAGTGGCATAGCTGTCTACGGCCGGAACCGCATACTGCACACCGTTGAGCCGCTGTGTCTTCAATACATTCTCCGGATAGGATTCCCACAGATCCGGGTACACGTCCAGATAGGGATCCAGCGGAATACACTGCTCGTTCTTCACACAGCCGTCCACGGTGGAATAAATTCTCCAGCAGAACAGATCCAGTGGATTCTGATTATCAGACAGCATCAGGGTAAGCTGTGTGGCGATATCGCCAAATACAGTCTGTACCGCATCCACCTTCATCCCCGCATTGATTGATACCAGATACTCATTGATCGCATCTTCAACCAGCTGTTCGTCCGGCATGTTGCTCAGGGCAGCCACCTGAACGGTAATGACCGGCCAGTCATCGGGATTTTCAGCTGCCACAAAAGCTCCTGCAGACTGGGCTTCTTCCCCGCCTGCCGCCTCGTCCGCCTCTTTTGTTTCAGAATCAGAAGATGCTTCTGCCGGCTTGGAATCATCCTTTGCCGGTTGATCGTCCGATCCTGATCCACAGCCCATCACCGTTCCTGCCATTGATAGGGCGAGAATAAGCGCTAACAATTTCTTTTTCATATCCTTCTCTCCTTTTGCTTTCCTTAAATCTGTATATCTATTTTTATTTTACGGTTCGGCCTCCCTGTAAAATATTCATTTTCTGACATGTTTATCGTATTTTCTGTCCGCTCCCCCCTGGGAACGCACATAGACATCCGCCACGGCAGCCTCGATCAGGGACTGCCTGTCCGAGATCTGGCAGGGACTCAGATTTAAAATCCGGCTTCCGCCCCTGAGCGGAAGGATGCACTGACTGTAGCCGGTGTAATTATAGTTATTGTCAATGGGGATCAGGCTGTCCATCTTTTCCCAGAATCCCATTCCCATCTCGGAATTGGCAAAAATATGGGAAAATCCTCTTCCTGTCACCAAAATGGTTCCATTCTCCCCGCCCTTGTCAATCCATGTCACGTAGGGCGTGCCGGTCAAATAGCTACCGTCCACGGCAACCACGGGACTGCCCATGAAATCAGGATCTCCCCAGTCGTCCATGGAATCGGAAATGCGGAAATACACAGGAATCCTGTCCTGGTTTACCATCTCGTAGACCATGATGAATTTCCCGTTCGGCAGATAGGCCACAACAGGCATGCCGGGCCGGAGATTCCCGTCAGGAAACGCAACGTCTATTTTTTCCTCGCTCCAGGTATAGCCTCCGTCCTCCGACACCTTATGGGCAAGAAGCTGATTATAATTTCCATGATCCTTGTATCTCTCGTCCGAATAATAACAGAACAGCTTTCCGTCCGGAGACTGGAGCAGGAAAGGTTCCCAGACAGGAAGTCCCATAATATGCTTCTCGTCCTTCTCCCCTCTGACGATCTCACTGACAAACTCCCACGTCTTTCCCGCATCCTCGCTCTTATACATATGAAGGGCCGTAAGACTCATATCCTTTGGAATCATATTACCCGCACACAGGATCGTCCCCTCCTTCAAAGCCCCCATATCACAGGGCAGCTCAAACAGATGCGGCTGGAAACGACATCCCCATTCAAGCTGAGTGTCCTTTACGGCGCTTAAATAATGCCAGCTGTGAGCCTCGTCCGTGCTCTCATAAATAGGAAAAACAGGGGTCTCCTTGGTATAATATTCCATCGTGGCAAGCAGAGTCCCATTCTTCTCCCCATTGTGCTCCAAACAGATACAGCGGGGATACATGGAACCGGGGCCTCTCTGTCCCTCATAGGGCTCTCCCGGACAGTACACCACGCTGCTGTATCTCTTCTTGAGCAGCACACAGCAGCTCCCGCCCTCCTTCGGGACATGCCCGCCATTTTCCGCATAAAGAGAATCATGTATTAATTTGCCGTCAATTATCATCGCTTTTTTATCCTTTCTTTAATCTCAAAACATTTACAGAGGTTGCAGGAGCCTCATAAGCAAACCTCCTGCCCGCACCGGAGCACTCAACGCAGCGTTCCCGCACCTTCTCCGGCTCCTCCAGGGTATTCTTATCAGCAGGATCCCCGGAGATCACATCCGCCTCATAATCTGCACACACGTCAAGATCCAGACAAATCTCCACCTTCTTCGCTTCCTGTGCGATATTCACCAGTTTCACGAAGACAGTTTCCTCATCCTCCGTGACTACGGCCTGCATCTCATCATAGTGCGGAAGCTGCGCCTCCATCACCTTCCTGCCGTCCAGAATGCACCGGAGTGTTCTGCCATCGGTCTCCATCACAAATTTATGATAAGCATTTGATTCGACAGCCACCTCCACAGGCTCTGTCAGATCTTTCTCCCGAAAGCCCGCATCCGCCACCAGACGGCTCTTGGTTCCCTGGATCTTCCAGCGGACGGGCTGTACGGAAAACAGGTTCCATGGACTGTCTTCGCTGTTTCTGCCCTTGCCGTACGGAATGGCGAACATGCCAATGCCAAGTTCCTTTTCCGGGTCAGCCATCAGCTCGATCTCAAAGCGCCCCTCCCGCGAAGTCTGATCCTCCCCAAGGACGATCAGCACGCTGCCTTCCATTCCGAACCTTCTGGCGTTCTCCGCCTGCCCGCTGTCCGGAAGGATCTGCGTGGTAAAACTCCCGTCCCCGAGAGACTGCACGGCTCCGAATATCTCCTGTGATGCCGCCACCGGCTCTCCTCTCCACAGCGCATTTTTAAAGCGCACTCCCTGGGAACCGCAAAGACAGGGACCTCCCCTTAAGTAGGGCGCATAAACCCGGTCGCAGGAAAGCGTGCTCTCCACCACGGTTTTCCCCCTGTTGTTCCCAAACAACCGCCATACATAATAAGAAGGAATTCCATAGTGATCCAAACCGTCAAAAGCGATCAGATTCGGCTCCCAGGCCGCATAATGCACATTTTCAAACAAGGGCGCATAGGCCGCCAGTTTTACGATATCCTGATTGCGTTCCATCCCGACCATGAACATGGCCTCGCCCACTGCGGTATACAATGTCCGGATATCTCCCGCCACCACGGCAAACTCCCCTACAAAGATTCCGGGGCCTCTCCTGTCATAATGGTCGTACTGATGGGTGTTCATTGCAAACCATTCCGTTTTATTATAAAAATGCTCATCCGCAATATGCAGCGGCAGTCCGGCCTCCTCCACATGCGTGTTCGCCACAATAATCAGCTCCGGATATTTTTCGGAGACCGCCTTGCGGAAGCGCTCGTAGCGCTCCTCATAATCCGGGCCGTTGTTTTCGTTTCCGATTTCCAGATACTTTAATCCGAAAGGCTCCGGATGCCCCATGCGGGCCCGAAGGGAACCCCACACTGTTTCCCTGCCTCCCATGGCATATTCCAGGGCGCAGAACACATCATCCAGAAGCTCCTGTATCTCGTCCTCCTCCATAAGGATGGGTCCTCTCACCTGACAGGTCATTCCGCAGTTGCACACATACATGGCATCCGTCTTTAAATCCTCACACAGCTGCAGATACTCATGGAACCCGAGTCCCTCCGTGGAGCGATATCCCCAAAGGTTCAGCACACCGGGTCTTTCCCACACCGGTCCTGCCATTCTCTTAAACCTCTGGGCCGTTGACTTGGAAAATCCCTCCACGATGCAGCCCCCGGGGAAACGAAGAAATCCCGGGCGAAGCGCCTCCAGTTTTTCGCACAGATCCCTGCGCAGCCCGTGGCCGCAATAAGTGTCTGTTGGCATCAGGGAAAGAAATCCCAGCTTCAGGCTTCCCCCTTCCGGCGCCGCAATGCATACTCTGGCTTCCTTTGATGTCCGATCCGGAACCAGCGTCAGGTCATAACGGACATATCCCTTTGTATATATACGGATCTTACGACTGCAGAATATCCCTTCTTTCCCCTCAATGGAGATCTCCAGAGGAATTTCCCGGTCCGCCTTGGCAAAGAAATACATGTGATAGGCTTCGCCCGCCCGCACCGGCACTCCGGAATAGCCCACGTTCCATATACTCCCGCCTTTTTCAAAGCACACTGCAAGAGCCGCCTGTCTGTATTCATTCAAAGTATCCTCACGATCCAGCGAAAATTCCGCCCCTTCCCCATACCAGGCCGGGATTTTTGTGGGAGCCACGCATTCCTTCCAGCGCTTCTGCCCCTCTCCCTTCTGATATTCAAACAGCCATCCCTCCGTATTTGCAAGGTCGTCTCCCTTCGGAATCAGATCCTCCGGATACAGACTGTCCTCAAACGCCCGGTTTCTTATCAGCTCAGGGTAGAGTCCGCCGTCTCCGGAGCGATTGATATCCTCAAAAAAGAGACCGTAGAGGGAATCACATACGCAAAACCTTTTTTTCTCTAAAGAAATCGATAAATCAGCCATCTTCTCACACCTCTCTAATTTTTATTTCCGCAGGTTCCTTATCCCTTCACTCCGCCGATCACGATTCCCTTGATAAATGCCTTCTGGAAGAAAGGATAAATAATCATAATCGGAATGATGGAGATCACGGCAATCGCCATCCTCACTCCCGAAGTCGGTATCTGGGTGGTGATCTGCGAACTGCTTATATCCATGCTGCTCTCCTTTAAGAACTGCACATTATTCATCATGGAATTAAGCACGTTCTGGATGGAATACAGATCGCCTCTTCTGGTCAGGTAGTACAGACCGTTGATCCAGTCGTTCCAGTATGCCAGTGCGGAGAACAGACCCACTGTGGAAATCATAGGCTTTGAAAGCGGTATCGCTATCCGAAAAAGCATCCCCAGTTCACTGCAGGAATCCATTTCCGCAGCCTCCAGAATATCCCTTGGCACATTTGTTGTAAAATAGGTTCTCATCAATATCACGTTATACGCTCCAAGCGCCAGGTTCGGGAAAATCAGTCCCATCAGACTGTCCCCCACGTGCATATACTGGCTCCATATAATGTAGGATGGCACCATACCGCCAGAGAACAGCATTGTGAAAAAAATGAAAAAGGACAGGAAATTTCTCCCCGGCAGATCCTGCTTGGAAAGCAGGTATGCCATAAACATGGTCATCGTCACGTTCAGAGTGGTTCCTACTACCGTAACCAGAATCGTGATGCCGTAGGCCCTGGCAATTCTCTCTATCGACTGAAACAGATAATCATATGCCCGAAGGTTAAACTTTCTCGGGAAAAAGGAGTATCCGTAAAGAGTCAGGGTCGCCTCGTCCGTAATGGACGCCATAATCAAAAGAATAAACGGCAGCAGACAGCACAGCATTAAAATAATCATTGTTGCATTTGCAAAAATCCGAAAGCCTTTATTTGTACCAGCCATATTTTGATTCCTCCTTCTTTAGAACAATGCACTGTCAGGCTCTGTCTTACGCACGATGGTATTTGTCAGCATGACCACGCAAAAGCCCAGTATGGACTGAAGAAATCCTGCGGCAAGAGACCTTCCCACATCATGATCCTGCATCAGCGCCCGGTATACGAAGGTATCGATGGTGGTTGTGGTAGAGTAAAGCATTCCGCTGTTCTGAGGCACCTGATAAAACAGTCCGAAATCCGAGGCAAACATCCTGCCAAGCGCCATAATGGTAAGAATAATGACCGTTGGCTTCAGCAGAGGAAGCGTAATCTTCGTGATCTGCTGCCAGACAGTGGCCCCGTCCACAACGGCCGCTTCATAGTAGGTTCGGTCAAACCCGATAATCGTTGCAAAGTATACAATACTCTGGAAACCGAAGCTTCTCCACAACTGCACGATGGTCAGAATAAAGGGCCAGTATTTCGCCTCCGTGTACCACTGGATTCCCTCAATTCCCAAAGGCTCCAGGATTCCCTTATTTACAAAACCGTTGGTGCTGGACAAAAATGCATATACCAGATAACCGATCAGAACCGTGCTCACCAGATGGGGGATCAATATGGTTGTCTGGTAGACCTGCTGCGCCGTTTTTTTCCGCACCTCATTCAGAAGAATCGCCACGAAAATGGCAAAAATCGTTCCCAGCGAAAGGAACAGAATATTATAGCCAATGGTGTTCCGGAACATGATCTTCGCCCACTTGGAGCCGAACAGATAGGTAAAGTTGCTGATCCCGTTCCACGGGCTTTTCAGAATCCCCTTTGCGAAGCTGTACTTCTTAAACGCCAGCACCAGGCCGCCCATAGGCAGATAATTGTTGATAACCAGATAGACGAAGCCCGGCAGCGCACAGAGATACAAAGGCGCATATTTCCGGAGCTTTTTTTTCGTCTTTCTTTTTTTGGCAGCCTTTTCCACGGCTGTGGTTTTACTTTTTTGCATCATCTTTTCATCCCTTTCCATTAAAACACTGCCGGCCACAGCGGCCGGCAGCATTTCTTTATAAAAAGCATCTTCTGTCTTTTACTGAGCCGCAAGCCATGCGTCAAACTGTTTCTGTTCTTCCGCAACAATCTCGTCTATTCCTGCGGCTTTCAATTCTTCATTAAACTTGTCAAGATACGAATCCACATCCACCAGGCCGTAAAGCAGCGCATCCCTGTACTCGGCAACAACCGTGGTACATGCCGCCATCTGGTCATATACCGCCGCACTGTCAAAGACAAACCCCATGGCCTCGGAGAATTTCGCCTGCTTGGGCGCTTCCATCATATCCGTGTAATAGGTTGTCATCTCCGTTTCCAGAGGAAGGCTCAGACACTGGTTCTGGAAAAACCAGGGACAATCCTGATTCCAGGTCGTGGTACTCTGTGTAACCCCTTCCGGACGGCGGGCAATTCCCTTCTCGTCCACCGTATAGTGAACGCCCTCAATCCCCAGGATAAAGTAGCGGGCCACGTTTTCGTCCGTCGTCATCAGATACATCATCTTCATGGCTGCATCCGGATTCTTGCAGACCGTAGAAACCATCCATCCTCCCAGCACGGAAGCGCTGGTTCCCACCAGATCGGTCAACTGAAATTCTATGGGCTCGTAAGGGCTGTAGGAGATCAGCGCCTTGATATAATCCGGACTGTAACCACCCATATAACAGCCCGCTGACACGCCGTTATTGTACTGGGAAATGGTCATCTCGTTATTCAGCGGATCGTCCATCATCAGTCCCGCATCCTTCCATTCTTTCATGAGATAGCAGTAATTGCGCCATTCCTCCGTCTCATAGAGATTGACGATTTCCTTTGTGCCAACGCCCCTGTTTAAGAGAACGCCCAGCCAGTTGCTGTTTCCAAGGCTGTCAATGCCGATCACAGGTTCGTTATTCGTGTTTATCATATAGCAGAACTCAGGATGGAGGGCTTTGGCGTCCTTCATGATCTGAGTCATCTCCTCGATCGTTATGCGCTCGCCGTCGCGGTTCGCAATTCCCAGCTCCTCAGCCACATCCTTCCGAAACGCATATACTTCATAAGTTCCATAGCTGTCCACCGAGGGAACCGCATACTGCACACCGCTGATCTGCTGTGTCTTGAGCACGTTTTCCGGATACATGGCCCACATGTCCGGATAAGTGTCGAGGTAGGGCTCCAGGGAAATACACTGTTCGTTTTTCACGCATCCGTCCAGCGTGGAATAGAATCTCCAGCAAAACAGGTCAAGGGGATTCTGGTTGTCGGACAACATCAATGTCATCTGTGTGGAAATATCTCCCAGAGTCGTCTGCACCATATCCGCCTTCACGCCCGCATTGATCGATACCAAGTATTCATTCAAAGCTTCCTCCACCATCTGTTCGTCCGGCATCTCGTTCAATACCGGCACCTGCACCGTGATCACCGGCCATTCATCCGGATTTCCGGCCTCCGTACCCGTCCCTTCCTCGGATACAGCGGCTTTTTCCGTCTCACCGGAGCTTCCGCTTTCAGGCACCTTCGATCCGCACCCTGCAGCGGAACCCAGCAGAGCGGCCACAAGAAGCAGTGACAATAACTTTCTTTTCATTTCATAACCCTCCTTTTTGGCTAATTCTGATAAACTTATTTTAGTCAATCCAGCAGGGTAAAAATATGCAAAATCAGAGGTGGTCTATTGCATTTTCTGATTCGAAACCGATTTCCGGTATTCCATGGGCGTACAGCCCACAAGCTGTTTGAAGCTTCTGGTAAAATTGGAGTAATTTCCGTATCCCACATGGCTGGATATCAAAGTCACGGGCAGAGTGGTGGTGGACAAAAGCATTTTGGCGGATTCCATCTTTTCGCTGACGATATACTCCTTCAGAGTGTAGCCCGTATTCTTTTTAAAAAGCTTTGTCAGATATTCCGGGTTCATTCCCACATATTCCGCAATTTCCGCCACGGACAGGTCGCAGTCCAGGTGCTGCCTGATGTATTTGCGGGTTTCCTGAACCACGTCCCTGGAATCCCCTCTTCCCATAAGCTCCTGGAGCTTATTCACCATATGGGTCAGCGCCTTCTCAAACTGATCCAGCCCCTGCCAGGCGTTCATGTAGGTCAGATAAGACATATCTTCGTCAAAAACCCTGTCGCTTCCGATCTGGCGGTCCACCAGATATACCAGCAGAAGCTGTGTAATGCTCTGGTGCAGGTTTACCATATCGGAGGCGTTCATATGGCCATGGTAATCCTTCCGCACATAGGAGAGAACACTGTCCTTAAAGCCGCAAAACTGGTTCTGGTCAAGCAGCTTTTTCCAGGTGCCGACCTGCAGTTTATAGGACTGGCTGTCGCAATCTTTCTCATTTTTCCGGGGCGGGAATATACGGCTCTCCTGACGCACGTTGTCCTTCCTGGCCTGGAATAAGGGGTTTACGCATCCGGGAAGCTCCTTTTCCCCGCAAATCTCACCGCAGTAAATTGCCGTGGAGGTCTGCAGCACCCGAAAGACAAGAATCCGGAATGTCTCCAGCTTGTCTGAAAACACCTCCTGTCCATAACCGGCCTCCCCGTTCCAGTAAAAAAGCACCGTGAAATCCACTCCCCGCTCTTCCAGCAAAATAACCGAGGATATTTTAAGCGACTGAAACACTTCATCCAGAATATTCCAGAATATCACGCGCAGAATCGGTCTCTCAATCTTGTCCAGCCGCTTCTGCGTTTTCAGCACCTGCACACAGACCGGCAGATAGCGGAGTCCGTCGTCTATGTCCGCATTCCGGCCGGAAAGCAGCCTGCGGATGTAGGAATTATCCTCGTTGCGTCCCTCCAGATACTGCAGGGTTCCGGCCTCCAGGATGCTTTCCTCGCGAGACTGAAAAAAAGCGCCCCGGTTCATCATCTCAAGATTTTTCCTTTCGATTTTGATCTGTGAAATGGCCCGTTTCACCACGCTCCTTAACTCCTCCGAGCTTACAGGCTGAAGCACGTACTCAAAGCTTTGCATGGAGATCGCTTCCTTCATGTATTTGACATCCGCATAGGCCGTCAGGAAAATGATCTTCACATCCGGATGCCTCTCCAGCACCCATTTGGCAAAGGCAATCCCGTCCTCTCCCGGCATGACGATATCGCACAGAAAGATATCATAGCGGCATTTCGTCATGTATTCTTTCGCTTCCTCCGCACTGCCTGCCATGTCGATTTTCTCCACTCCCAGCTCCATCCTGGCAAGTTGGGCGCACACCGTTTTTAAAATAGTTCTCTCATCATCAATAATCAGCAGATTCATTTTCTTCCTGAGGCAGCAGCATTTCCGTAACGGCCCCTCCAGCAGGACTGTTATAGAAATAGAGCTTTGCCTTTTCCCCGTAAAGTAAAAAAATTCGATACTTAATATTGTCAACTCCGACATGTCTGGAATGGTACTGAAATTCCTTCACCGGCCGGTTCAGCTGCTCCAGCACTTCCGGACGGTATCCCTCCCCATTGTCCATAATGCAGATCCGGAGATACGCCCTCCCCTCATCCTTGATCCGGTTCGCCCTGATCGTTACGGAAAGCACTCTGTCCTTGGAGACCGCATATTTAATGGAATTTTCCACAAATGTCTGTATACACAGTATCGGAACCTCATATGATTTCGTCTCCTCGCTGACCTGCTGCTGCAAAAGCAGAGGCACCGAGTTTTTTATGATATAAATATTGCAGTAGGCGCTGACTTCTTCCAGTTCCTCCTCCAGCAGCACCTGGCTGTTATAATCCTGAAAAACATACCTGAAATGCCTGGATACCGAATAGATCATGGTATTCACCGTCTCCACATCCTGTTCATGCAGAAGGGAGGCTATGATGTTCAGGCAGTTGAGGAAAAAATGCGGGCTGACCTGAAGCTGGTAATATTGAAGAAGCGCCGCATCCGCTTCCTTTTCTTTCTTATACTTATCCTGCTCAAGCTGCCTCATCTCCGCAATCAGTTCATCCAGCTTTTCGTTGATCAGGCGGATCTCCTCCAGTTGGCTTTCCCCTCCTGTATCGCCGAAATTTTCCGGCAGCTCTTCCATTTTCATTTCCGTAAGACGGTGTACAAAATGATCAATCGGCTGATAAATAATCCGTCTTACAAATCTGTATACATTCCACAACACGGCAAATGCCATAAAAGGGATCAATATAAACAGAAGCCAGAACTCGATCCTGTTCCAGAAAGCCAGCTGCTTGTCCTGATGCACAAGGAGGATCTGCAGATCCTGCCCGCTAACGTTTTCTTTGGAAATCATACAGGTGAAGCCGGAGTTTTGTCCCTTTCTGGCAATTTCGCAGGCGGCCGAATCCCCGTCCAGAATCCCGGCCCCCTGGCTCACCAGTATATTTCCCGCAAGATCTGCGATCACAAGCTGCATATTCTCTCTCTCTGCAAAATAACGGGACAGGTTAATCAAGTATCCCAACTGTTTTCCGTGATCTCCCAGCACATACACCAGGTAGGTCTCTTCCTCATAGGTCATAACTGCTCTGCAGGGCATCCTCTCGCCTGTCAGGGGGCGTACTACCTCCTTGACCAGCTGATTCAGCCGGTAAGAATCCCCCTCATAAGGATAGTTGCTGAATTCACTGCGGAGGGAATTCCACTTTTCGTCATAATAAAACACACCGCCAAAATAATCCAGAATTCCTGCCTTCGCCCGAAAATTATTGTTCAGGTAGTAGGTGGCCTGCATCCACTGGCTTTCCGTAATCTGAGGCCGCTTCAATATCTGGTAATGCACATTATCGCTGTATATGTTTTTGATATAAGACTCAAGCAAGTCAATATCGTGTCCCAGCTTGTGCGCATAGTCCGAGGTTAAAATCTCATGTTCTCTCTCATAGATACGGCGGTACTGCGCTATAATATAGCCTCCGAAGATCATAAGAAGCGCAAGCAGAAGAAACGAGCCTCCGATACCGCCCGCCATCAAATAACCTTTTATGGAATGTCGTTTCCCTTTATGCTCCATAATTCCTCTATTTCAGATTATTCATGATAAACTGATCTGCAAGCGTCTCCCAGGTCTCAAAATTCGGATACTTTACATATCCGTCCAGCAGCCTGCTTCCGGCCTGCCCGTGGGGAACGCCTGAAAATGTATGAATTTCCACCGTTATTCCATGGCTCACCAGTTCCGGATACAGCTTGTTGATATTGTCCATATTAAAATCCAACAGCCCCAGCGCATGAAATACGGGAGGATATACGGCTCTTTCGTAATCGAAGGAATCATGATTCATCCTGGGCCCGTAGATGCACAGAAAGGCATCCATGGATCCGCTGACCTGATCCAGCCCGTCCTCCTCGTAATCCGCAAACACGTCCTTTACCCTCTGCTTACCGGAAAAATACTGGATGCAGGCTTCACCGGTGAGCCCCCCATTGGAAAAGCCCGCAAAGATAATCCTGTCTTCCCTCACCCGATATTTTTCCGCATTCGCCCTGACAATCCGGATGGCTCTCGCCGCATCCACCCCGGCCTCCATTCCGGTCCAGGGATTCCTGTTCGTACGGTTCAGCAGGACAAAGCACTGATAACCCATAGCGTTAAAATCCGCAGCAACCTGATATCCCTCGCTCAAGACAGTAAAACCGTGATCGCCGCCGGCACACAAAATGACGGCCCCCTTAGGCTCCACGTCTTCCGGGATAAGCATTTCATACATATACGGCTCAAAATCGGGATTGTGATTATAGCGGTATGCGCCGTTGTCCTTATATTCCGTAAGAGCGGGAATTTTTCCTTCCGGCCACAGTTTGATCCTTGTCCGCTGCGTCTTCATCGACGCAATCTGCAGCCTCAGCTCTCGGAAGGCCCCGATTCTCTCCCGGATCTCCTCCGGAGAATCAAGTCCCTCGATTCCTGCCGCCATTTTGGCCAGCTCCACCAGCCGATCCATGGGATAGCAGGGAAAATCCTCGAAAAGCGGAACCGCCGCCAGGTTTTCCTCCCCGAAAACGCTTCTCACCATGTCCATTTTCTTCCTCTTTTTTTCAAATAATACTTTCATGTCTTCCATGATTTTCTCTCCTCCTCTTATCCTTTTCCGTCCCCATACGATCCCTGTTACGGAATCTTCACATCCATCGCCTCCAAAATGACAGCGGCCGCATCCTCCGGCAGAAGAAATCCTCTTTCCACCATTTTCATCGTCGCCGCTACCTGACTCAGGGCATCATAGGCCAGGCCGTTCTCCTATTCGTCCGCATTTTCGTTATTGGACGCTCCGCACCCGCATAGTTAAATACCTCCAGTATGGCAAAATCACTTTGCCTGCACGGATCGCAGGGCCTCCCGGTTTGCCGCATTAAAGGGATAGGAGGTATTCGTATTGGAAAGAGGCCCCCTCACCTCCGGAAGGGAAACCGGTACTTTTACCATCTCTTTCAGCTCTTCATAGTAAACAGGATTTCTCACAGCTCATTCCTCTCTCTGTCGGTTCCCGGAAACCAGTTTCTTCTCAAAAAAGTTCAAAACAATGTCGTAATACCCCTGCCCTTTAAAAAATCCATGTCCCTGGCGCGGAACCAGCACAAAGGTGGCGTCATGCCCGTATTTTAACAGTGCGTCATAATAATTGTAGGAGAACTGCGGAGTCACCGCCTGGTCGGAATCCCCGTGCATAAGAAGATAGGCCGGCTGTTTCTGATCCACATAGAAAATCGGACTGATATCCATGGACATTTCGGGAGCCTCTTTTCCCGGTTTCCCAAACATCTGCATAAAGATGCCGTCCTGCACCTCGTCTTTGCTGTTTTCATCATTCTCCAGCTGCCTCGGCATCAGAGTCAGCTGGATTCCAAGCTCTTTTGCTCTCTCCCGCACCTGCGGACATTCATAGGCCCCCATATGAGTCATATCGCCGCCACAATACCAGTCACAGACCGCCTTTACCCCGCTGCCGTACTCATTCCAGCCTCCTTTTCCCTCAAGGCGGGGATTCATGTAGGAGGCTCCAACCAAAGCCGCCAGTTGTCCGCCGGCGGATTCTCCCCAGATCCCGATGGCATCCGGATCAATTCCCAGCTCCCCGGCATGGGCCTTCAAAAACCGGACGGCGCACTTACAATCCTCAATCGGAGCCGGGAAAGGCGCCTCCGTCACCAGGCGGTACTCAATACTGGCACAGATAAATCCCATCTCGCAGGCCTGTGCCAGTGCGCCTGCAGGCCGGTATTTCTTGGTCAGCTCCGGTATGCTCCATCCGCCACGCCCTTTTCTTCTCCGATCATTTTTTTAAATGAATCATTTCACATTCCCCCTCCCGCAAGCGCAGATTTTATTCATTTTATAGGTTATTGATTTCATTTTAATAAAATTAATTATAAAATATATACAAAAACTGATATTGTCTATCATATTTTCTGATTTCACCGTTGAGATTTCGGAATCTAAACGGCCAATGGGGCTGCCAACGGCAGCCCCATTCACCATTCTTCCCTCATATCCCCGGCAGAGTTTCTGATACCGTTTACGGCTTCACCAGCTCCTGCCATCTCCTGTCATTTTTCAGAAATCCATAGGTCTCCTCATCCCGGAAGCATTTCAGCAGATTTTCTTTCGTTTCCGCCACAAACTCCTCGCTTATCTCCTTAAATTCCATGTGCTCGTAAAGGTGCGCATTTCTGTAATCCCACAGCCGTTCCACGCAGGAAAGCATTTCCTGCATCACGGCTATCACGCTGTCCGTATCCTTCTCCAGGGTTGCCAGCTCAATCCGGTTGGAAACCTCTTGATATTTCCCCATCTCAAAGCATCTTGCCATCTCCTCCTGCTTGACCAGAAGCCAGCGCGCCCTTTCCCTGTCATCATTTCGCAGGGAGAGCAGATACATCCCGCGAAGCTCCATACTGACTCTCTGATAATCGGAAAACAAAAGCTCCTCATAGGCCTTATAAGCCTCCTGCACCCGGTTCGTCTCCGCATAGATCTCAGCCTGCTTCCTCTTTCTCTCCGGATTCTGTACGGAAAAGTATTCCAGATACTTTTCCGCTTTTTCACACTGCTTTTTTCTCCTGTAAAACCCGAACAGACCGTCCGCCGCCCTGACACGCACGGCCTCCTCCCTGCTGTCCAGCAGTCGAGTATATAAAGAACACAGATACTCGTCATATTGCTCTTGCCCGGGAACCTCGTGTGCTATACGGTACGCATCCAAAAAAATAGCAAGATTCAGAATCAGCGGCTCGCAGTTCGGATACTGCTCCAGCTTTTTCCTTGCCCACCGGAAGGTCTCATCAAAGGCCTCCTCTTTCAGCCGCCGATCCGCCTCCTGAAGGATTTCATTAACCTCCTCCTTCGTCAGCTCTTCCCGAAAGCACAGCAGCGTATCCAGGGAAATGTCCAGCAGCCTTGCGATGGGCGCTAAGAGCGTGATATCCGGATAAGAATTTTCATTCTCCCACTTGTTTACCGCAGGGGCGCTTACCCCGAGCCTTGATGCCATTTCCTCCTGCGTCAGATTCCTGATTTTTCTGTATTTTCGAATTACCTTTCCCAATGACATAGGATCGTCTCCTTGTATTCTGATTGCACAGGCCTTATGCTGATACCAGAATAGCAGACGGGCGGAAATCCGGCAATTGAACCTCTGTTAAATATTTTTCATATTTTTTAACTATTGTTTATGTTTGTGGTAAAAACACGAGTCACTCTTTATATACTCACATAACCCCTGTACAGTACTTCGGAACCGGATTCCGACGCTTTCTGCCTTGTGTGTATCCATCAGCAGATTTCGCACCGCACCGCCCCCGCCGCACCGCACAAGATCCGCTTTCCCGAAACGGGCAAATACCTTGCGGATCGTCTCATAGACAGAATCCGTGCCGGAACTGCCAAAATTGTAGACGCCAGCCGGCAGGTTCCATGCCTTTTCCATCTTTTCCGCCACCTCGGCGCAGTCCGTGATTCCTCTGCAGGTATTGCTGTCCAGTTTAAGGGCCTGTCCTTCTGCAATGGCTGTTTTAAGCTCCTCCGCAAACATCCCTTTTCCTCTCTCCCGCTCAGCCTCGTCCGGAACATCATACATCCAGGAAAGCCGCAGAATCACACTTTTCGGATTTTCTTCCATGCAAAGCGCCTCGGCCATTAACTTGTGCTGTCCGTATACAGGCACCGGCTCAGTCTTTACTGCCTCCCTGTGAGGAAGATAAAAATCCCTGCCAACCATCTGCGGCGCAGCCTGCGCATAAACCTGATCCGAGCTGCAGAAAACCATCTTAGCGCCAGCATCTGCGCTGGCTCTTGCCATGTTCTGCGTTCCGTATACATTAACCTTTAAAGATTTTTCAGGATTCCTGCCGCAGGCCCCCACATCCGAAATGGCACCGCAGTGGACGACCACCTCCGGCCTGAAGCTCTCAAAAACCGCCCTGATATTATCCTCATCCGTAAAGTCAAGATTCTCGTGAGTGGCCGCATAGATCTCATGACGGTCTCCATATCTTTTTACCAGCCTTTTCCCCAAATAACCGTTTGAACCTGTAATCAAAATACGCATGGCCTTCACCTCCTGGAACCGCCTTGTTCCTCTTATCGGCTTTCCATGATGTCCAACAGATGTTGATAGCTGTCCACTGTATCATAAACAACATCCTCTCCGGACAGGTTTTCGAACAATTTTTTTGCGCAGTGTATCTTTGCCTTTTCAATTGGTTTCAGACTCAGCGTTTCCATAGTTCCTTTTGTCTCTGCGACAAAATAAATATGTTTTACTTTTCCCTTTTGAAAAGCAATCGCCCAATCCGGCGAGTAATTCCCCACAGGTGTAGGAATGGAAAAGCCTTTCGGCAGCTTTGCATACACACATACTTCATCTGCCAAATCCATATCCTCCGCAAACCTGCGTTCTATGCTCTGGCCATCCCTGGCATATCCATCTGAAAACACATAATCCTGCACATTCTTTTTTGCACGGTATGCCCTGGTAAAATCTGTGTTTTTCTCTGCAGTAAATATATTTGCATCATAACTGCCATCTGCTTTATTATATGTAATCTGTTCTACAATCATAGTGGCTTTTTGCTCATTGATTAAACGAATTGCCTTTGCAATAAACTCTTCCGGGTTATTTCTGAACATTGCAAAGATATTGGGCTTTACACCTGCGAGGATTCTTGCTGCCGATCTTCTTGTCAGTTTCGCACCCTCAGCAATTTTTCCCACAAGATCATATTTCACAAGGCTTCCTTCCGGACGCTCCAAGGTATATGTTTGACTTTTTTCTGCCACAAATCCTGCTCCGTTCTTTAATTTAGCTGCATTCCAATCACTGCCCTGCTCACCGGTTGTCACAGTATATTGCAGCTTGGCGACAAACATCTTATCATCAATGTGAGCAATCGCCTTTCTGATCAACTCTTCGCTGTCAAACTCTACTGAATATGCGTATTTATGATTGATATAATTCCATAGCATCTGAAACTCTTTCTTGTAGAAATTATCATTCAGTGCATTTTCCTGAATTTTTGTCTTATGACCGTTGCTGATCATATCATCCAATGCATGCTCATCAAAAATATTTTGAATAAGTGCATGAACGCCATCACTGATATCCTTACAGCTTTCCGGCAGCCTTGCAAGCACGCCTCCTGCCAAATCTGCACGATACCGATCAGTCACACAATCGTCATCATCAATATAATCATTTCTCACAAGATAACGATAAATATCTCTTCCCTGCTTATCCGAAACCATAATATCATTGCCGCCGATCGTAAGCGTCTTTCCAATAAAATATTCAGCTGTAGCCCTCGTGGGACGCTCATACAGATCATCCCGAATGCCCTGCTGCAAATCTGCAACAAAATCCTTATACCCATCTGCCGCAATAACTGTAAGCTGATTGATCTGCTGAACCTGGCCACCAAGGGTATCTGCATCCATACGGTCACCATCCTGATTCACACAAAGTCTCAGCCCTCTTCCGACCTCCTGCCGTTTCTGCGTTGGAGAGCTGCCTCCGTGCTTTAAGGTACAAATCTGAAAAACATTCGGGTTATCCCATCCCTCTCTGAGTGCAGAATGGGAGAAAATGAAACGGACAGGATTGGTGAATGACAACAGTTTTTCCTTATCCCTTAAAATCAACTCATATGCCGATATATCATCGCTTTCATCACTTCCTCGTCTGGTAGAGCTGTCAATTTTACGTCCTTTCTTGTCAATGCTGAAATATCCGGTATGTGTCTGATGTACTTCAATACCGCGCAGGTACTGCTCATACGGTGTGTTAAACAAAGTAAGATACTCATTCAGAATATCCACATATTCCTTCTCAAAGATTACCCCATACTCCGAATTAATCTCATTTCCATCTTCATCATATTTACGATACTTTGCAACCTCGTCAATAAAAAACAGAGAAAGCACCTTAATTCCCTTTGAAAACAATTCTTTCTCCTTTTCAAAATGAGAACGGATCGTCTCCCTTATCTGTACCCTTCTTAAATCCGCCTCAGAAACATCCCCCACCACTTCGCCTGCGTGGATAACCACACCATTAGTAAATGACACCGTTGCCTGAATCGGATCAATCTCATTGACACGAAATCCCCTGTATTGCTCCATATTTTTAGAAATCGCAAAAAGATCGTCATCAACACCCACCACTCTTGTTTCACGGTTAATTGATTTGTTATATTCAATTTCAAATTCTAACCGGGCCATTGGCGGTTTCTTCGGCGATATAACAATTTGCTCAAGAAAGAGATATCTGTCCGTACCGCGAAGATTCTTAATATCAAAGCCTTTTACTTCTATTTTTTTAACCAACCGCTTATTATATGCATCCAAAGCATCCAGTACATAAACAAGTGTATGGTGCTGCTTATGGGTTGCTGAATAATTCAGGCAGAACAACGGGTTAAATTCTTTCAGCCCCTCCTGTGTCGCAGTACCTCCCATTTTCTGCGGTTCATCCAGAATCACAATCGGACGGTTTGCTTTGATCACATCAATCGGTTTTCTGCTGCCGAAATCATCTAATTCCGTTCGGATACGTCTTGCGTCTTTTCCACGGGCATTAAATGCCTGCATATTGATGATCATGACATGAATATCCGCACTCTGGCTAAAGTTATCTATCTGAGCTAAATTCTTGGAATCATATACAAAAAATCTCGCCTTCTTTCCATAATGCTCCATGAAGTGTTCCTGCATTGTTTCAAAGCTCTTGTAAATACCCTCACGGATAGCGATACTTGGAACCACCACTATGAATTTGTTCCAGCCATACTGCTTATTCAGCTCGAACATCGTCTTGATATAAACATAGGTTTTCCCTGTACCCGTCTCCATCTCCACATCAAGAGAACAGGCTCCAAGCCCATTTGAAGCAACCGTGTTTGCAAGCTTGAGATTATTGCGTGTCTGGACTCTGCGGATATTTTCTAGAAGCTGAGTGTCATCAAGCTGCACCTTTGCATTGGCAAAACCTATATACAGCTCTTCATCCGACATCTTCCAATTGGTGATATCACGCTCGATCCGAGCATCCCTGCGGTAGGTAAAACGATCATTGAAAGGCTGGCCTGCAAAGACATTTATCACGCTTTCCACGGCCTCAGTCTGATAAGGCTGTATGGTGAATTTGAATTTCATATCACTCACTGCCGTTTTCCTCCTGTGTCCACTGCTTCAACTTTTCCTGCAGCAATTTTTTGTCTGGCAAGTATAATTCATATTTTGAGGCATAAATATTAGCGTTATCAGGCAATGTCAACTCAACAAGCGCATCACTTTTCTCTTGGCAAAGCAAAATACCAACCGTAGGTTTTTCCTCTGATGTTTTTTCATATCGGTCATAATAATTAACATACATCTGCATTTGTCCCAAATCCTGATGTGTTAAACTGCCGAGTTTTAAATCAAAAAGAACAAAACACTGTAATAAACGGTTATAAAACACCAAATCGACACGAAAATGTTGTTCATCAAACGTAAATCGAACCTGTCTGCCAATAAAAGCAAATCCCTTTCCCAACTCCAGCAAAAACTCCTGTAAATGATTCAAAAGCCTGCTTTCCAGCTCCGTTTCTGAATATTCTGCCCGTTCCTGCAAACCGGTAAATTCCAGAATATACGGATCTTTCAGCATGTCCCGTGGCTTTTCAATAATCTGTCCCTTTTCAGACAGTTCCATTACTTTATCCCTATTGCGGCTAAGAGCAAGACGCTCATACAATGCACTATCAAATTGCCTTTTCAATTCTTCAATGCCCCAATGATTCTGAGTGGCTTCAATTTCATAAAAATGCCGCTCATCCACATTATCTATGCGCATTAGCTTTAAATAATGTGACCAGCTAAGAGGAAATTTTCTCCCGGTTGATACAGTTGGCAGATTTGTCAATTGGTCAGAAAACATCTGACCAATTTTATCATCTGCGTAAACTTGATAAAATTTCCTCATTTGTTTTAAATTTGTGATGGAATACCCACGTCCAATACGTTCTGTCAGATATTTCGAAAGTTCCGGAATCAGATATTTTCCATAAGCAGCTCTCTTCAATCCATTCTGTTCTTCTTCCACAATCAATCGTCCCGTTTCAAAATATGCGTAAACCATCGAAAGGTCAATTGCCGCTTTTGCGTTTTTCCGCGCTCTTTCCAGCACATCCGCAACGCTCTGAAGGAATTCCTCATTCATCTTTTCACTCATTACAGCACCTTCCTTTGCGTCTTCGGACTATATGCCTCAAAAATCTGCTCAAAATTCACTGCAACGCTGTCGCTTGCCAGTCCGCTGTCACGGAATATGGCATAGAATGGATGCCTTTTGGCAATCTCTGTTACCGTTTCTTCCGTTACGTTATTGTCAAAGCAGGCAATAAGATAGCCATTTTCTACGGAAAACACTCTCTTTCCCGCAATTTCTTCTTCATCAATTTTACTTGAAAGCAGCACGCCGAGATCAAGCATCACTTGAAAAAGCAGGTCTTCCGGCGTTCTGTCCGGCTTGATGTTATCAGCATACAGTGACATCTGCTCCTGGGTGTAATCAGATGGCTTATAATAAACATCTTTCATGTTACTGCTGTCCACACGAAATACTCTGAATCCATAATCAATATCCGCTCCTGTTTCCTCTTTGGTTTTTTTACCTGCACGCCGGATACGTTCTTCACCGATTTCACAGATGGTTTTGTAGCCTGCTTTGTAGGCTTCTGATTTTTCATCGGTTTCTTCTGGAAGCTGTACCATAATAAATTTGCGGTTACCGCCGTCCTCTGCATTGAGTTTCATTACTGCATGGGCGGTGGTTGCAGAGCCGCTGAAGAAGTCAAGAATAATAGAATTTTTTTCAGTTCCTATCATTAACATTTTCTCAATAAGCCGAGAAGGTTTAGGTGTCGAAAAACCTACTATCTCCAAAGATTTCAGCTCCAAGGAAGCCCCTTGCGTATGATTTACTTCATCATAATGCCAAAGAGTTCTAGTAACAACTCCCTGGTGATTTGATAAAAACTTTTTAAAACGCGGGTATTTAGCCGTTCCATCAATACCCCAAAACAAAAGATTATCTTTACAATGTTTTTCACACTGTTCTTTAGAATAAGCCCATACTGCTGTTTCCTTAGGCCATACTTTCTCTCCAGTAAACGGATTAATGATAGGATAGTATAAGTTTGGACGTTGCATTTTGCTCTTATTACATGTGTATGTAGCAGAATTCCAGGATCCACGTGGATCATTGTCTGGATTTTGATAGTATTGTTTCTGACGTTCATTCAAGGCCAAGCGCTTTGGATGCCATATCATTTTGTTTTTTGTATATACAATAATATATTCGATATCATTACTAAAATATTGAGCATCATTTGAAGGAGATGATTTTTTAAACCATGAGATTATTCCTACAAAATTATGTAATCCAAAAATTTCATTACATATTTTTTTTAGGTTCTCCACTTCATTGTCATCTATACTAATAAAAATAACTCCATCATCACTCAAAAAATCCTTCGCAATTCTCAACCGTGGGTAAATCATATTCAACCAATCTGTATGAAATCGTCCATTACTCTCCGTATTCTGCACCAAGCGATTACCTTCATCATCAAATTGACCACTGTTGTCCAAATATTCACCAGTTTCTTGTACGAAATCATCCTCATAAATAAAATCATTCCCTGTATTATAGGGCGGATCGATATATATCATCTTAACCTTCCCAAGATAAGTCTCCTGCAAAAGTTTCAGTGCATCAAGATTATCCCCCTCAATATAAATATTCTCTGAATCAATACTCCCCGCCGTACCATCACAACCGACAGATTTCCCCCTGTCAAGCCGAAGTGTTTTGGCAATCGGCGCATTGGCAAGGACTACCGATTTCTTCTTATCCGGCCATGTAAACTGATAACGTTCCTGTGCACCCTCCACAACCTGTCCGGAAATCTCCTGCCTGAGAACATCCGCATCAATAGCACGCTCAATCACAGGCTTTCCATCTTCCGCATAGCCTGTAATTATTTCAGTCACAGCATTCGGAAACATTGCAGACAGCTTTTTAAAGTTTTCATCCGCCAGGTTCAGTGTGTGCATTTTTAGTTTATCCACCTATAAGTTCCTCCAATTCATTTTTATACGACCGCAGCCGCTGATACAATTCAAATCTCTTTTTCGGCTGCTGTTCCTTCCATGCGTCAGCTTCTGTCTTTTGTATCCGCTTTTCCAGTTTGAATATCCGTTCCTGCATGACAAGTCGCTCGTCAATCGAAAGACCTGCCGCTTTCTTGGCGTGTTCTTCATAAACGGCTATCTGCTCTACGAACGAGTCCCATATCTCATCAAGAGAAAACCCCCTCGCTTCCAGACCCATATCAGCCGACGGTCTCCACTCTGTATAATACAGCTTCCCATGCCATATAGCCAGCTGTTTGCTGTCTTCATAAATAAGCAGAAACACCAGCTTATGTGGATTCTGTTTTGCAATCGCTTCTATAATTCCTGCGTCAAATTTCTGTTTCTTTAAGAACAGTGACAGCAAAAGTATTTCCTGTATCTTTGCCTCTGCCGTTAGATTCAGATTATCCTTTGTAAGACTGTTTTCCACAAATATTCCGTCCACATCGGATATGAATTTTTCCTTCAACACCTTTACCAGCGTCAGGTGCCTGTAAAAGGCCTCCTTCGGTATTCGCCTATGTACCGCAGTTACAGCAGGAAAATCTATCATTCTATCACCACCATAAAGCATATCAGTTCAAAATCATCAAGTCCTGAAAATCCTCCCGAAAGAAAAGTTGTCTGACCGCCTGAAAAAAAGCTGTCAATATCATCATTGTCTTTCGCTTCAATAATTGTCATAATGGAATCTTCCAAAAGCCGCGATATTTTCTCCATATTCCTGCCATCACGAGTTGCCTTATTAAAATTATCACATAACTTCTTATCGGGCAGGAATTTCCCTTTTGCAAGATGTCGCATTACATCAAGAGTTTCCTTGGGCTGCAAATGTGTTGTAATAACCTCTCCATCCATGCCAATATACACCATGTAAAATGGGTGAAGTCTGTTCTGATTCAGAATATTAATATTTTCATTTACATTTTTCAATACAAATATTACGCCCGGATTTTCTCCCTTTACCACTGCATGGACTCCCAACGGAGTATGATCGATATTTTCATGTTCTTTCATATAGGTAAGCAAATCCATACGAAATTCATTCAAACCCAAATCCATAATGGAGATGCCGCTTGTCATGTCCTCAAGGTCAACAACCTCCTCCTGCAGTTTCTTCAACTGGTTTCGGCGATATTCCAAATCACCTGTTTCGTCCTGATTAATCGGATCGTCATCGCCCGTCGAGGTCATAATGGAAATTTTCATTCTTGTTTCCACTCTGGATTTCAGATTGATATATTCATCCAAATCTAAATCCGGCCAGAAATTCACAAGCTGAATGACATTGTTTTTACTGCCGATACGATCAATTCTTCCGAAACGCTGTATAATACGCACCGGATTCCAGTGGATATCGTAATTCACGCAAAAATCACAGTCCTGCAAATTCTGTCCCTCCGAGATACAATCGGTAGCGATCAATATATCTATCTCTGACTGGTCATTCGGATACAATACATCCTTATCTTTTGATCTTGGAGAAAAACATGCAAGCACGTGATTCATATCAGCCTTAAACTTCGGTATTGTGGTTTTTCCCTCTACAGCGCCAGTAACAAGCGCCGTGTGCAGCCCTAACTCTGAAATAGCCATCTTACTTACATTCTCATATAAGTACTCAGCCGTATCTGAAAACGCAGTGAAGATTAGAATTTTTTTGTTTTCCGGATTTATTGGCGTTGCCACCTTCTTGCAAATCACACGCAGCAGCTCATTCAGTTTAAAATCGTATTGTGGCGTAATATCTTCTACCATCAGTATCAAAAGCCTGAGATTTTGCAGATCTTCATCAATATCCCGTTTCCACGAAATATAGTCTATATCACGTAAATCAATCTTTACTTTTTTTCCTACATTAAAAAAGTCTGTATTCTGATCGTCATCATCAAAATTCTCCACATCCGCCGATAAATCGCTCAGCTCTTCAAGATACCCATTACCGTTTTCCATAAAATCTGCAATAACCCGTGAAGTATGATACAAATAGTCATAGATACGGTGTATTGTCAGAAGAAAAGAATGTACAGAGCTTTCCATACGCTTCAGTAAGTTAATTCTCATGAGCCTTTGGATGCCCAGCTCACGCCCGATTCTGAAATTTTTCGTTTCCTTCTCATCCAAATAATCGTAAAGTTTACTGGCATGAATATATAAAGTCGGTGTGTAAATGGTCAACTGCAGTTTTGAGAGGAGCTCAAAAATTTCTGTATAATTGGTAGCATTTGGTCGATTTGTTAATTTAGGTCTCAAAGATATCGGTTTATTCCTTAACGGAAATGTTCCTATATCGGACACATCATAATATGTCTGTATATGATTTCTTGAACGTGCAATTGTCACACTGTCCAATATTTCAAAAAAGTCAAAGTCAAGCTTTGACAGCAGCGCTGCCGTAGTTCTTTCTTTCTCCGGGAGTTTGCACCACGCATTGTAGACCTTTTGTGCCTGACGAAAAATTGTATCTATATCCGATTTGATATTCAGCTTTTCATTAAATTCTGATGGGTTACCCTCATACGCAAGGGCCAGCTGATTACGCAGGTCATAAAAGCGGTTATTCACCGGTGTCGCAGACAGCATCAGAACCTTTGTCTTCACTCCCGGTTTCAATACACGATTCATAAGCCGCATATATCTATTTTCCTTTTCACCGCCCTTACTGTCCGTACCATTGCCGTTTCGGAAATTATGGCTTTCATCAATTACCACAAGATCATAATTGCCCCAGTTGATACGATCAATCGGCAGCCCGATTATTGTATTTCCGCTGTCTCTTGTAAGATCTGTATGATAAAGAATGTCATAACGCAAACGATCCCCCAATAAAGGATTGTTGATAAGGTTTCCTCTATATGTCATCCAGTTTTCAGACAATTTTTTAGGACAGAGCACAAGGACATTTTTATTGCGTCCCTCGTAATATTTGATTACAGCGAGAGCTGTAAATGTTTTACCAAGACCCACACTGTCCGCCAATATGCATCCATTATACTGTTCCAGCTTATTTATAATTGCCAGAACGGCATCCTTTTGGAAATTATACAGCTTATTCCATATGATGCTGTCCCTAAATCCGGTTGCCTCATTCGGAAGTATGTCCTCCGATATATCCTCCAGGAACTCACTAAATATGTTATAAAGAGTCATAAAATAAATAAGTTCCGGTGAATTTTCCTGATAGACTGCCGAAATCATATCAATCACCTCTTCAGTCACGTCAGAAAGCTTATCCGCATCATTCCAAACGGAATCAAATATATGTAAAAATTCCGTGCTTGCGGGATTCTCCATTCGCATAATTACATTTGTCAGATTATTTCCACGTTCACAGCCAAGGTCAACCGTTGTGAAAGTATTCATAGGAGAATATACATAGGCATCTTCCACTCCTTCAACAATCAGAAAATGATTCATTCCTTCATGCGTGGTATTGGACTTAAAATGCGCTTTTCTCCTCATCCATTCCGCACATTCCTTTGCCACAGCTTTCTGTTTTAATTCATTACGCAAACGCACCTCAAATTCTGTACCATAAAGGCTCTTCTCACGTTTTAAACGTGGAATATAAAATTCTTTGCGTTCTTTTTGCGTTTTTTCTGCAACAAAAGTCGGTGATGTGAATATAAAACGGAGTTCATCACACGATTCTAACTGTGCTTTCAATTCCTGATAAGCATAAATAGAAAAACATGCCGCTGCGATAGATATACGACTGCCAGACTGAATCTTATTTTTCAAATCATCTTTAACCACCTTCGTGGTATTATTGAATATTTCCATTATCCTTCGTCAGCATCCTTCCTGCTTTCAAGCAAAAATCCGTTTTTTTATATTCTCAAAACACAAAATTCACGATATATAAATTGTACTACAAATTATTATATAAGTCCATCTTTGAAAACAAACGAATGATCCACGTTTTGCAAGTATTTTATTGTTTAGGTAATTGCGAAACTTGTAAATTTGCAGAATATTCAGACCATATTTTCTTCGAAAAGCCTTATTCGCCATGAAATCAAGACCATAGAAGGCAGGAGAGCCTTTGCTCGACTGACTTATGCTTTACTGGGCATTGATGGAATGCTTGGCGAAACAGGATTTGAGGAGAAATATGGTCTGAATATTTCAGCAACTTACTGTTTCACAATCACCTATATTGTCATAAAAAAGGAGAGCCACCTTCCGGTGACTCTCCCTCCTTAGCGTCTCACAAAACGTGAACCGTACCTTATTCTTATTTAGGAAGCTTCGTGGAATTTCCTGCCTCGTAAGCCGCCTTTCGGTCATCCAGGACTGCCTGATAACCGGCATCCAGATACTTCTGTGAAAGCTCGTCGTACAGTGCGTCAAATTCTTCCGGTGCGCACATGATCAGCTGGTCAGCGTACTCCTTGTACAGCTCGCCGAGAGTTCCAAGGTACTCTGTCTCCGCTTCCAGAACCACTCCGAAGATCGCATCATTTACCGCATAGCCCTGGTCAATCAGAGCCAGACGCGAGTTGTAGTTTTCGATGATCGCATCGGAGAAATCCTGAGGAAGATCATTGGGCGTGCTGGATTTGATGATCTGCTCGATGGTACCCGCATTTCTCGCCTCGGTGGTCACACACCAGTAATCCTTGCTGTTGTTGAAGCCCTGTGTATAATCTCCCTTATAATCCGTAACGCTTACGGGAAGTCCGTCGTCGCCAAGGTTGTAGTTCTCTCCCTCGACACCCCACTGCATGGTGAAGAGCACGTCCTCCTGGGTCATCCATTCCATATACATCCATGCCGCCTTGAGCTCATCCTCTGTCGCAAAGGCGGAGAAGCCGATGATCATACCAAACGGGTTGTCTGCACGCCATGCGGGAACGGTTCCAAGTCCTTCGTCGGGACCGTAAATGGGAATCACTGCAAGCTCCGCATCCGGATTCTGCTCATAGAATGCGGTGAGCCAGTCCATGTTTGCGGAAATATAACCGCCGAACTGATAGACATCCCCGTTGATGAAAGCCGCCTTGTTGGTCTCGTCATCCGTGATATAATACTCGGGATTGGTAATACCCAGGTTGTAGTTCTCATTCTCTACCTTCAAAAGCCTCTTGTTGGGCTCCCATCCAAGAGATGAAATTACGGAATCTCCGTACATTGCCCATTCCAGTTCATCCTGGGGATAGGTCCTGTAGCCATAGTTCTGATGTGCGCCTCTGTCCGGGATCTGTGCGCCTCCCATGGGATGCTCTGCGATACCTGCATCCTGAATTTTCTTCATGGCGTCCAGAAACTCCTCGCGGTTTTCCGGAACATGATCATAGCCGACTTCCCTCAGCCAGTCCATACGCACCCAGTTCTGCCAGGTGTAACCACAGTTATAGAAAGGCCTCTCCGCCAGAGCAAAGTACACCTCTCCGTTGAGCTCTGTGTAGCCAAGCTGGTTGTTCTCAACCATCTGCGCATAATAGTCAGGTGCAACCTGCGCAAAGTCATCCAGACTGTATGTGGTCAGATAACCGTCATTCGCCCACTGGGAAAGCTTGGGATAGTCATACTCCATCAAAATGGTAGGCAGACTCTCGGATGCGGCCAGCAGCGCATAATCCGTCATAACATCCGTTCTCGTGATCGGAACGAATTCTACGGTCACGTTGTACTTGTCACCGAAGTTCTCCTGAATCCAGCCGGTCCAGTAGTTGTCATTTACCGTGGGAACTCCCTCCACGCCTCTGTCGTAAACGGGAACCTTCAGGGTAACGTTCTCGGCAAAAGCCTCCCAGCCGTCCATCCCGGCAGCGCCGTCCGCAGCCGGTGCCTCCGCTTCCGTCTCTGTTTCCGCTTCCGCCTCGGTACTGTCCTGTTCGGGAGCCGTTTCCTCCTTCGCCGGTTCCTCTTCCTTTGCGGGAGACGCATCAGCCGCTTTGTCGGAACCGCCGCCGCATGCGGCAAGTCCCAGTGTCATTGCACCGGCAAGAAACAGTGCCAATGTTTTCTGAAGAGTATTCTTCTTCATAATGATACCTCCTTTTAAAATATGTTTTATATGTTCCGGATTGCCAGTTCAGCCATACTCCCGGCATGTCCGCACTGATTTTCCGGCAAAAACCCGTGTTTATCAGCCCTTTACCGCTCCGATCATGACTCCCTTCACAAAATACTTCTGCAGGAAAGGATAAATACAGATAATCGGGATCGTCACGAACATAATGGATGCCGCCTGCAGAACCTCCGGCGTGCTGGTAACCGCAGCCGCCTCCGACAACGTGGTGGTCTGGGCCTCCGTGGCTGATGCCACCATCTGGTAAAGCTTATACTGAATCATCTTCAGGGTATCGGTCTTGATATAATACTTGTTATCCGCATAAGCATTCCAGCGTCCCACCGCATAGAACAGGGAGAGCGTTGCCAGAATCGGTTTGGAGAGCGGAAGCACGATCTTAAACAGGATCTGGATATTGGTTGCGCCGTCCAGAAATGCCGATTCCTCAAGGCTGTCCGGTATGCTTGACTGGAAGAAGGTCTTCATGATCAGCATATTATAGGGCGAATAAATAAGAGGCAGGATCAATACCCACATGGTGTCCAGAAGATGCAGATCCTTCATCAGCAAATAGGACGGTATCAGTCCCGCACCGAAGTACATGGGCAGCATCAGGACAAAGGTAAAAAACATTCTTCCCTTAAGGCGCTTCTTGGAGAGCGGATATGCCGCACAGGTACAGGCTATCATTCCAAGAAAGGTGAAAATCATGGTTACCCACACACTGTAGATCATGGACCGCACCATGGAACCGTCACGGAACAAAGACGCATAGGCGTCAAAGGTCAGGCCCTTGGGCCAGAGGAACACAGATTTTGCCATAACCGCCGAATTGCTGGAAATGGACTTTGCCGCCAGATGGATAAAAGGCAGGACGCAGGTAAGGCACAAAATCACCAGAACAAGCATCATCAGCGCATCGCCGATTCTGAACTTGTTTATGGCTCTGTTACCGTCAGAGCTTATTTCCGCACCGCGGATCATTTCTTCTTTTCTCTTAGCCATGATATCCCCCTCCCTAGATCAATCCGTCTTCGCCCAGCAGCTTCGCAAATCTGTCCGCCGCAATCACAAGGAGCAGTCCTACCAGGGACTGGAACAGGCCAACTGCCGTGGACATGGAAAACTGCGCATTTCCAAGACCCTTTTCATATATGTAAATAGCCAGCTGATACTGGAACTCGCGCACCTGGGTATTTGCAAACACGTCGAGACGCTCGAAGTTACTGCCCATGATCCGGCCCAGGTTCATAATCAGCAGAGTCACAACCGTTCCCTTGATTCCCGGAAGCGTGATATGCCACATGCGCTTCCATCTTCCGGCCCCGTCGATCATGGCCGCCTCGTAAAGCTCCCCGCTGATGCTTGTCATGGCCGCAAGATAGATAATGGTCCCCCATCCCATTCCCTGCCAGACACCGATGAGAAGATACGTCACCGCCCAGTGCCATTTTTCCGTCAGAAACGGAATTCCTTCCTTGATCAGCCCCATATTCTGCAGCACAATATTAATCATGCCCGTACTTGGTCTGAATATCTGATAGGCAACGCTTCCTATAATAACCCATGACAGGAAATGAGGAAGATACAGGATCGTCTGCGTCACCTTTTTGAATCTTGGATACCTCAGCTCGTTCAGGATCAGAGCCAGAATAATCGGCATGGGAAATCCCACCAGCAGATCCAGAAAGTTAAATACCAGCGAATTACGAAGGGCTCTGTGGAAATCCGCATCCTTAAACACCTTCGCAAAGGTTGCCATTCCCACCCACTTGCTGCCGTCATACCCCTTTGCAGGCTTGTAGTCCATGAATACCATTCGCAGTCCCGGATATGCCGCATAGCAAAAGATGATCACTAACGCCACCGGAATCAGAAGAAGCAGATACAGCTGCCAGTCTCTCTTCATGGCGTTTTTCCATGTCACATTCGACTGCATTTGAGGTGCAGGCGCTCTGTTTTTCCCCATTTTCATACCTCCTTGAAATAGCAACGGCCCTAATTTATGGTCACATTGCATAGTTTCCTTCTCTTTCTGCTATTATTATGGTATATTTTGACAATCTTTTCTAATTACTTTATTATAAAAACAATGCAAAAATGACCATTTAAAACTTGCATTAAGGATCGTTAACTGTTATAAATAAGAATACAGGAACACATTTGCAGATCAAGAGGGAAAAAGATATGGCAAAGAGAAAGAATATTATAACAGAATACAGAAACTACTATCTTCCGCCCCATTTTCCCGTTATCGCCCTGTCCGGCGACTACTGGAAAATCTCCGACAGGCCCAGCGGCCACCTCCACTTTCACAACTGCCTGGAAATCGGCATCTGCCATTCCGACAGCGGCTGCCTGGAATTCTACGGGGAGCCCGCTCCCTTTAAAGAAGGGGACATCACGGTCATTCCCCGCAATGTCCCCCACACTACCTATTCGTCTCCCGGCCTTGCCAGCCACTGGTCCTATATTTATCTGGATCCCAGAGAGCTTTTCCGCCACCTGCTGCCGGCAGACTGGAAGAACTATGACCTTCTCTCCTACGGCCTTCCGAATTATAAATACATTTTTGCCAGAGAGGAACATCCCTTCCTGTATCAGATGGCCGATTATGCTCTGAAAGAGCTGACACTGCAGAATCCCGGCTACCAGATCAGCTCCCGGGGCCTGCTCCTGTCCCTCTACATAGCGCTGTACCGCATCCAGAACCCCGCAGAGGGAACATCCGCCCCCGGAGACAAGGCCATGGGCACTCTCAGCTCCACCACGCCCATTGTGCTCTCTCCCGCCCTGGATTATGTGGAAAACAACTATATGCAGCAGTTTTCCGTGGATTTCCTGGCGGATCTGTGTCATTTGAGTCCCACTCACTTCCGCCGCCTGTTCCACAACATCATGGGTACCTCGCCGCTGGATTTTATCAATAATACCCGGATTCAGAAGTCCTGTATCCTGCTCTACTCCACAGCGGAATCCATCCTGAGCATATCCGGCATGGTCGGCTTTCAGTCGGTTTCCAGCTACAACCGCTGCTTTGTGCGCACCATGCAGACCACTCCCCGGGATTACCGCAAAGCGATCCTTCAGTCCGATCAGAATATACAGAAGCAGTCCATTCTGGAATACTCCGGCTGGATGTATCCTGAGTAAAAAAGCCGGCCCGGCGGCCAGCTTTTTTCTTTCAGCTATTCAGCAATATCAGAGGAATTGATTTTCTATAACTTCACAAACAACGTCTCAAAGGGCTTTAGGGAAAATGATCTCTCCTCTTCCGGCATCCGCACTGCGGTACTCTGCTCTTCCCCGCTGTTATTAATGACAGCCAGCGTATTGCTTCCGGGGTAAAAAGCGCACTCCGTATACAGATTATCCGTCATGTACGGTCCGCTCACCCCTTCTCCTCCCGCATACCGGAGCAGCTGATATAGCAGTCTGGTGTTCGGCGCATTTACACGGAAGGAGGAAAGATAGATCCCTCTGCCTTTTCCAAAGTCACGGACGCAGAGGGTCGGATCCCCGTCCTGCTCCATGAGCACTCTGGTGCTTCTGTCTATGAGAAAACGGTTCGGCTTACTGTCAAGGCAGGCTCCTGCAGGAACGATTCCCTCCGGATCCTCCGCCGTAAAGCTCCATCTTCCATGACAGATTCTCGCTCCCGTATCCTCGTCCACGCCAAGCACATGAGCCATTCGGAAAAAGCTGTCAAAGCCCTCCACCGCAGACGGCTCTCCCACTCCCAGGAATGTACCGCCCTCATAGACCCACTGCGTCAGCCTCTCCACCAGCCCGTCGTCCTTCCAGGCCTCTCCGCCGCTCCAGGCGCTCCCCGCATATCCCGCATTGATGACCACGTCCACATCGGCAAGGGCTCCCGCCTTCACATCCTCAAAGGACAGGAAGGACACCCTGACGGGAAGACCCGAGAGGGCCTCGTTGATATGAATCAGATCGTGACGGTCCGTCTCATGGAAATGTCCCGAAAGCGTCCAGGACCGCAGGCCGCCCCAGGAATGAAGCACTCCCACTCTCGTGCCTATCGTATAGGGCTCTCCCGCCTCATGGAGGCGGCGCAGCATCCGGAATTCATCTGAAACCTGCTCGATATAGTCGTTAAAGTCCGGAAAGCCCTCCGTAAGATGCAGATATCCCCCGAGGCCGATCCGATCCACCGGGCTGCGAAGCAGCGCTCTCCTGATATTATTCCAGAATTTTTTTGCCTCACCGGTAGGATCTCCGCCCTCCATAAAGGTAGGCGCTCCGCCCAGACCCACCGGAAACAGATAGGGGTGAAGGCGCAGCTCATGTACGGGAACGTCCACCCCTGCGCACAGTCTCGCCTCGAATCCGGAAAAGACACATTTGATCAGGCCGTCAAACCCAAACTGTGAAAACCTTCCGTTGTACGGCTCCAGCCCCACCCAGCTGTCATCATAGAACACATAAGCTTTTTTTCCATAGGAATGTACGATATCCACCAGCTCTCTGCCGAACTCAATGACAAAGTCGTTGATAAAGTCCATCCAGTCTTTTTTGTGCGCATCTGCCGGCATATGGGTCACATGAAGCTTTCCCTGGTTGACAAAGTCCTCCGCCGTCATGGAGTAGCCGTATTTTTCCCGGAATTCATCCAGCGCCCTCTCACTCACCGTAAAGTCATAGGAGCCCCAGTCGGTGAAAAGATTTCTGCAGGCGGGATCGCTTCCCCAGATCCACACAAAGTTATAGAAAAGGGAGGTGAACCGCACCACAGTGGTGTCGGGATGCTCCTCGCACCATTTTATCATCCATTCCCTCAGATATTCCCGAACCTCCGGATAGCGGGGATCAATCTGCATCAGATGCTCCTTGTCCCAGTTATTCGTAGTGTGATTGTACATGGAAATCTCTTCCCAGATCCGGTAAGCCAGAAAGCTCACCGTATATTTATGCCAGCATGCCGGAGCAGTAATCGTCACGGTCTTCTCTGACCGGTCATAGACCCAGTCCTCCGGGGACAGAAGCCTGTTTGCCGTCCTGTCCCAGACCTGCCAGTATTTCATAGCGCCTTCCTTATCATTCATCCGAAACTGCTCCTCGAAAAAGCTCTCGAGAAGCCGGATCTTCAGACCGGAACACGTCACCGCCACCACGGGTGGCGTGGACAAAAAGGTCTGCTGCAGCTTATCCGCATTCTCCTTTGCCCATTCATTGTGATCCCGTATCACACAGACCGTGGAATAAATCCCATAGCCCGCATGAATAATGTCCTCTGACAGCTCCGTACCGTCGCTGTCCCTGATCACGTCAGCTCCCCATTTATCCGCAAGCCTCAGCGTTAATTCCTCATACCCGGATTCCCCGGGAAGGGTAAATCCCCCTTTTTCCAAACTCATCCTCATGCCTCCATTCTTATGTCACCTTTCAGGCTCCTGATCCCGTACGCCCCTTCTCCGTTTTCAGCCCTCCCGAAGTCAATTATGCCTCATCCCCGGACTGCTCGTCACATCCCAGAACCGCACACAAAAACGCAAGTGCGAGTCCCTGTCCCCAGCCCTGGATCCATCTCTTGGAGATTCCCCGGTAGCCCTCCACATCCTTCATCACCGCAGTGCCGCCGGACACATTCAGCACCTTGCCGTCACTCCCCACATTCGCCAGAACACCTTCAACAGCCTTGTTGATGTAGCGGATATGGAGCGGATTATGGTTGCACACCATGGCTGCGGCAATTCCTGCGGAAGCGGAGATTTCCTCATAGGCTTCCTCATCATCCAGCACGGTTCTCCAAAGTCCGTTTTCCGTCTGCACGGTCTTAAGGGCCGAGAGCTGTTCGCTCAAGGAGCCCGACACGTCCATGTACTGCGGATACAGGTAGCATTCCGGCAGCGTCCAGCCTACCCTGGACATCGTGTAGGCCGCCCAGGCGTTGGCTCTTCCCCAGTAAATCCCCGACATATGATCGCCGGATATGTTGTTGTAGCCATGATAATAAAATCCCTTCTCCGGATCCTGCAGATAGTTGATATGCCAGTACCACTGATTCAATGCATCATTCACCAGCTCCTCGTCCCTGCTGATCACGCCCACGCGGAGCATCAGGTAGGCTGCCATGAACAGGGTGTCCGCCCAGGCCTGCTCCGGAAAATCATTTTTGGGCGAAACCGTATGCTGCAGCACTCTGTCCCCAAAGCGCAGCGCCTGTGTTCTCAGGTATTTCATCTTGCTCATGACCAGATCCCAATATCTCTCTTCTCCGGTTGCCTGATAGAGCGTGATCAGGCAATGTCCCATGGCGCATGTGTTCACCGTCCACACCTGGGGAAGCCCCAGGGATATCAGCTCATCCACCCGGTTCTTCAAAAGTGTCAGATATTCTTCCCTTCCTGTCCTCTCATAGGCCGCGGCGACACCATAATAGGCCACACCGCACGGCCAGTCCCAGGTCATGTCCATCTGCATAGTCTTCTTCACTATTTTATCAACAGCCTGAAGGATCCGCTCTCTGTCATATTTTAGTTTCATAGTCCACTACCCCCGTCACTTATGATTTTGATTCCATTATCTTATAAAATACTGACAAAATCTATTCAGCCATGGCACAAAAACAAGCAAAAATGACCATTTACAGGTGCCCCGTTTTAAACTTTTCCGGCTTTTTTACCTGCCGCGGCATCCTCCCCATTCCTGACCATCCGAAAGGGCGTCACGCCGTGGATCCTCTTGAAAACCATGGAAAAATAATTGGTGTCATTGTACCCGCAGATTACCGCCGTCCGGGCCACCGACACCCCGCCCCGCCTCAGAAGCTTTTCCGCATTTGACATCCGCACATAGGTGATGTACCGATTGAGTCCGATTCCCGTGACTGCCTTGAATTTTCTGGAAAGATAGCTTTCGCTGATGGAAAAGCTTCTGGCAATCTTCTGCAGAGAGATGTCCTGTCCATAATTCTCCCCGATAAAGGACGTGATTTCATATATAATGCGGTCCGATTCCTGAATCCCGGACTTCTTCTGACGGCGGCAGCGGCAAAGGAGCGCAAGCAGCTCCGTGATATAGCTGTATGTCAGAATCTCCCCGTATGCTCCCTGTCCTTTATATTCCCTCTCGATCTTCCAGAAAAGTCCTTCCAGCTCCAAAAGCCGATCCTCAGACACGCCGAAGACAGGCTGTGCACACAGCGCCTGGTACAGCGCCCCGGCTTTTCCGTCAAACACGTCATCCGGAAAATTCAGCAGAATCCTGGTATTTTTTCTGCAGTCCCCGCTGTCAGTCCGGTGGAGGATCCCTCTTGGAACAAAGACAAAATCCCCTTTCTCCACGCCAAAAATCTCGTTATCTATAAAGTAAGTGGTTCTTCCCTCCTGCAGATAGTACAGCTCATGCTCGTCATGATAATGCACCTCGCAGCTCTTTCTCCTGTTTACCGTCCTGTCTCTGGAAATCAATGAATCCGAGACCTTGACTGCTTTGTCTTCCAAACTTCCGCACACCCTTTTCCATTTTCTCCGATTATGGTAACACGTTCTCTGAAAATGGTCAAATTTTTTATATTTTTATCCTATTATATCAAATAAATTAAGGATTTTATTAAATTTTTGTCGTATGATATCTTTATTGATTTATCATTTACCAGAAGAAACGACTTTTTCACCACGGAGGTAAGGAACATGCAAGATTCACAGCACAAAGTGCAGGACATCAGGATCGCCTATATCGGCGGCGGTTCCAGAGGCTGGGCCTGGGGACTCATGAGCGATCTCGCCGCCTGCGACGACATCAGCGGCCAGGTGGCCCTCTACGACATTGACTTCCAGGCCGCAAAGGACAACGAGATCATAGGCAACAAATTCAAGGAGGCACAGGGGGCCCGGTCCCACTGGGATTATACTGCGGTAAAAACCCTTGACCAGGCGCTTACCGGGGCTGATTTCGTGGTTATCTCTATTCTTCCCGGCACCTTTGACGAGATGGAGTCTGATGTACATGCTCCCGAAAAGTACGGAATTTACCAGTCGGTGGGAGATACGACGGGCCCCGGCGGGATCGTCCGGGCCATGCGTACCCTTCCCATGTTTGAGGTAATCGCACAGGGAATCAAAGCCTGCTGCCCCAAGGCCTGGGTCATCAACTACACCAATCCCATGACGCTGTGCGTAAAGACTCTGTACCGCGTTTTCCCGGAAATCAGGGCCTTTGGCTGCTGCCATGAGGTTTTTGGCACGCAGAAGTTCCTGGCCCTTATGGTGGAGGAGGTCTTTGGCGCAAAGGACGTGAACCGTCGCGAGATCAGGGTAAATCCCGTTGGCGTCAACCATTTCACCTGGCTCACCAGCGCCGTCTGGCAGGGGCATGATCTGTTTCCCCACTACCGCAATTTCTGCCGCAAATACCGGGACGGGTATCTCACCGGCGACGGAGCCGTGGATTCCAACTGGATGAACAACAGCTTTGCCAGCACGGAAAAGGTGAAGATGGATCTCTTTCTGCGCTTCGGCTCTATCGCCGCCGCTGGCGACCGCCATCTGGCGGAGTTCTGTCCCGGAAATTGGTACCTGGAAAGTCCCGAAAGAGTCCGGGAAATGCAGTTCGGACTAACGCCCGTTTCCTGGCGGAAAAATGACCTGAAGGAACGCATGGAGAGGAGCATGCGCCTGCGCACCGGACAGGAAGCCGTCAAAATAAACGGCACCGGGGAGGAGGGCGTTAATCAGATCCGGGCACTCCTTGGGCTCTGCGACCTGGTGACCAACGTGAACCTTCCCAACCGGGGCCAGATTCCAAACCTTCCCCTGGAAGCCGTGGTGGAGACCAATGCCGTCTTCCGCTGCGGCAGCCTTGATCCCGTGCAGGCCGGCCCCGTTCCTTCGGAAATCTATCCTCTGATCGCAAGAATCTGCGGAGAGCAGGAGCTGGTCTCGGAAGGAATCGCCGGCCGCGACCTGGGAAAGATCTTCGCCGCCTTCACAAACGATCCCCTGGTGACCTGCGGCCTTGCAGACGCCGGAAGGCTGTTTCAGGAGATGTGCGAAAACACGAAAGCGTATCTTTCCATGTATGACCTGACAGCGGACATATAAAGCCGCCACCTCTCTGCCGCAGGCCGGGACAAACCGGTCTGCGGCAGATTTTTGCAAAGCTTCCTATTTATAATAGGTTTCCAGGGCGGTCTTCACCGCATAATACGCCGGCTTTGGCTCACAGTCCGCAGTCACAAGGCCCCAGTAGCACTCCGCAGGACAGTCCGGCTCCCCACAGTGATAACAATGGTAGGCGTCTCTCCAGCAGAACATGAAGGAGCCCAGACAGTGGGGATGCTCCGCAAACAGCTTCAGGCCCCGGTCAAAATAATCCGCCTGAACCTGAGGCGTATGGCCGCCTGAAACCTCATAAAACCATTTCTTTACATAGCACACATCCGGAAAGCCGAAAGGTATTTCCTTCGGATCCGGCTTCTGAACAGCCAGCTCTCCGGCGGAGGAATATCCCCACTCATTGGCCAGCACGGGGAGACGGTATCTCTCATACAGGGAGTCGATCACACCCGTCCAGTTATCCACGTCTCCGGGCTGCCAGGAGCCAAAGTACTGATCCACTCCGCAGTAATAGAAGCTGTGGCCCTCCCGGTATACCAGATCCGCAATCCGCAGCGCATTTTCATTATAACAGGAGATATTGATGCCGCAGCGCGCCCTGGGATTGGCCCTTCGGATTCCTTCCGCACAGGCCCTTGCCGTGTCCGCCAGGATGTCGTCCGGATAATCGTTGGAAAAGACAGGGATGTCAATCTCGTTCATGCACTGCCAGTAGATCCCCGCCGCATCCCCCAGATCCTCGCAGATGAAGCTCATGCTTTTTCTCACGTTTTCATAGAACTCTTCCGTCCCCTTTTCCCCCACAAATTCCGGGAAATGCTCATGCCAGCAGGTTTTCCCCTCCTTCTCGTCATAGGTAAAGCCGCCCAGGGGCGGAGTCGCCGGCATGATCTGAAACCCCTTTGCATGGGTGTCAAAAAATTCCTGCCTGGCTTGTGCATACTCCTCGCTGAGCGTCCCGAACATCCTGTCCTTCCAGGGAAAACAGATATTCAGACGCAGCCACTCAACGCCCAGTTCCCGCACCATGTCGTATTCCCCGCCGGTGTTATAAGCGTAAACGATTCCCTTTATCTTTTCCGATGCCTTCATCTCATCTTCCTCCTTATAAAAAGTCAGCTCTCCCGTCATCACGGTGTGCTCTTTTCGCAAGATAATCCACCCACACGGTGGAAAGTCCCTTCTTTTTCATCTCCTGCGCCGTCCGTATCGCCCTGTCGGTTTCCCCCTGTCCCAGCGCCGCATAGAAAAGAGCTTCCTTTCCCATCTTCTCCAGGGTTCTCTTCTGGCTCTGCTCATAGGGCAGCGCTGCCGGAAACCCGAGGAAAAACTGCAGCGTGTCGCTGGCAAGCAGACGCCGCCCCTCTCTTTCCAGTTCCCGGAAGATTTCGTCCGCCGCCCTGTAGTCTCCCGATTTTCGCAGCGCAAGCCCCTTAAAATACTGGGATTCCCCCTGGCCGTCATACTGCTTGCAGGCCAAGGCAAGCTCTCTTTTTGCATTGTCCGTATCCCCGGCCGCCTCATATCCCAGGGAAAGGAAATAGTGCAGATGCGCAATTTTTTCCTGGTATTTGCGCCCTTCATGATAGTGAGCCGGATATTCATCGACATATTGGAAGAGGGAAAGTGCTTCCTTACCGCCGCCCTTCTCAAGGCACTCCCATCCCATCGCAATATGAACAAAAGCATGGAGATTCGGCAGATGCCCCTCTCCGCCCTCATAGCTGTAAAACCGGCCTCTGTCCAGAAGCGCCTTCGCCTCTTCCAGCCGTCCCGCACGGCTAAGCTGCTCGATGTACTGCAGCGTCAGATCCTGACGCCTATCCACCAGATCCGCATTGTCCTCCAAAAGCCTTAAAAGCTCCTTACCGGAAGCACCCGTAACCTTTTCCAGCTGGTATTTTTCGTAAAAAATCCTCGCGGCCCTGCAGCAGGCAAGCGCCCTCTCCAATTCTCTCTTTGCCCCGCTTATGTCATCATACGCCTCGAACAGTACCTGTGCGAGAGCCCGGTGGGCGGCCGCAAATTCCGGATTCCTGGATACCGCCAGCTGCCAGCAGGAAACCGCGGCCTCCTCATTCTCCCTGGCACAGAACATACAGCCCATTCCAAAACTCCCCGATAAGCACAACAGGCGGTGCCGCTTACATAGCGCACCGCCTGTATGAAGCTCTGTCAACTGTTATTACTTGATTGCATTCTGCATAGCGGCCAGCTGTTCCACCGTATCCGCCTGTGCAAGCGCTTCGTTATAGAAATACTCAAAAATTTCGTCCACGTGATAGTTTGCCTTCATTTCCTCGATCATCTTATCACGGGCTGCCTCAAACTCCTCGTCCGTCTTTGCCGCAACGCAGTTAAACACGTTCTTTCCCCTGTAAGCCTTAAGCTCGTTTACATAGGAAGACATATCCCCTTCCGGCTCTCCGAAGGATATAAAGTTCATGGCCGTGGTGTTCTTTGTCTCTGCACGGTATACGTCAGCCTGTGACGCCTGTCCGTAATGCTCGCAGAAATCCTTCACGGTGTCATTCATCTTGGTATCCAAAGCCTTCTGTGAGAACTGATACAGGTCGATTGCCACGCCGTCCTCGGGATCAATAGTTCCGTTTCCATATCCGCAGAAGTGGTGGTACACGTTCACGCCCGTTTCAACGCCAAGGGCATTGTCCTTTGTCACCGTCAGATATTCGTCCGTGGGAACGGCTTTTCCATCCTCCACGTTCCAGAAGTTCCCTTCCAGGCCATTCCAAGCGATTCTCGAGAAATCATGTGTGGACACGAAATCAAGCAGGGCCACGCATCTCTCCGGATTTTCCGTAGCGGCGCTTACCACATACTGTCTCTCGCCTCGGTACATGTTGCCGAATCTGTCCTCGGAATCAACGCCTACGGCAGGGATGGAGATGAAGGTCTTCAGATTGCCCTCGGTCTTGTTGAACTCCGCATTTGCATTGGAGGTCATCCATCCGGGATAATTGAACATGTACTTTCCGGCTTTCAGATTCTCCTCATACACGTCAGACTGCTGCGTGAAGGAATCGGGATCAAGCAGCCCTCTCTGGTTCGCCTTGTTCATGAACTTGACAGCCCTCCAGAAATAGCCGTCCGGATCGGTCAGCTGGTTGCTGTTAATGGGAGTGGAATCCACGGTGGAGATTGCCAGCGTAAGTCCCGTGGTCTCGATCAGGCTTGCGCCCTCCTGCGGCGCCATGCCATAGATGAAGAACCACTCGCCCCAGTCCTGTCCGTTTCCAAACCAGCTTCCGATTCCGTAGGTCTTCTGACCGTCAGCCGTCTCAGGCTCCAGATCCACCATGGCCTGCATGACATCCAGCATATCCTCGTCAAAGTTCTCAAGCTTGGGATAGCCCGCTTCCTTATACAAATCCCATCTGACATAATGTCCGCAGGTGGGTATGGTACCGTCATCCCAGGATCCCTTGCACATTCCCCAGAGATAAAGGTTTCCGTCCGGGCTGTTGGCCGTCGTGGTGTTTGCCGCAATCATCAGCTCGCCCGCAGGATCGCTGGTTGTATTAGGTGCGTACTGCTCCAGGTAGGGAGACAGGTTTAACACGGAATTTGCTTCCAGCAGCATGGGAAGCTGCTTCGTGGGATCTGACAGCATAAAGATATCCGGCAGATCATTGTCCGCCATCATGGCTGATAACTGAGTAGGCCAGTCCGCCTCCGTCACATGGGTCAGATACAGATCAATATTCAGGGAATCTTCAATGTACTTACTTACCGGGTCGGTCCGAAGGCCGTCCGCCTCGCCGTCGCTCACAAAGGCAACTACGTCCAGCGCCACCCGTTCCTCAAAGGCGGGCGCAGCCGCCGTGTCCGTTCCGGTATCGGTCTCCTCTTCACCGGCTCCCGCATCCGCCTCGGAAGCGCTTCCGGCATCCTCCTCCTTGGCTGCGGATTCCTGGGATTTGTCTGTGGTATCGCCGCCTGATGAGGAAGAATTCCCGCAGGCAGCCAGACTGCCCAGCATCGAAACCGCAAGCGTCAGCGCCAACAATTTGGATACTAATCTCTTTTTCATAGTTCTCTCCTTTCTTTTTACGGACTGTCACATCCGCTTCTTACTTATCATAATTTCCCCCCGGGCAGAACGCCGGACGGCCCCCTGTCCGGAAGGAAAAGTAAGAACTCCTTTAACCCTTTACGGCACCCAGCATGATTCCCTTGGTAAAGAATCTCTGCATATAAGGGTACACGCACAGAATCGGTATCACCGTCACAAAGCTCATGGCCATCCGCAGGCTGTTGGAGGAAACGGCCATGTTTGCGCCTGCGGCTGCGCCCGCCGTGGAATTGACCACGTTTGACTGCAGCTTCGTGTACAGAAGGTACTGCAGGCAGTGCAGCCCGTTGGCCTTGCGCCCCTGCATAAAATACATGTCGTCCGCCCATGCGTTCCACTGGTTCACTGCGGCGAATACCACGATGCAGGCAAGGATCGGCTTGGACAGCGGGAGAATGATCCGGTAATAAATCTTGATCAGCCCGGCCCCGTCCATTTCGGCGGATTCCACCAGCTCGGCGGGAATGGATTCGATATAGGTCTTGATCAGAATGATGAAATACGCCTGCACTGCCGCCGGAAGCACGTACACCAGAAAGTTATTTTTCAGCCCGATGGCGCTGATCGTCAGGTAATACGGAATAAAACCCGCATTGATGTACATGGTCAGAATGAAAAACCGGTAGATCAGCTTTCGTTTGGGCAGATCCCGGTCGGACAAAAGATATGCCGTAAAGCTGCAGCAGATCAGTGTCAGCAGGGTTCCGATGATCGTTCTGGCAAATGCGATACCGATGCTGGATGTCAGTCCCGGGATATCGATCATCTGCTTGTAAGCCTCCAGCGTAAATTCCTGAGGGATAAAGTAAACGCCCCTGTTAATCGCCTGCGGCGAAGAAAACGAATTGATAAAAATGTACCACAGCGGATAGACACAGATAAAAGTAAACGCTCCGAGAATCAGTATGTTAATGATATTGGCAATTGAAAATTTATTCTTTTTCTTATTCATAATCACTTTCCCTTTCTTCGCTTTCCGTCCCTTTACCGTTTCACGACACCCAGATTTAAAAAATGGAATCACCTCTGAGCTTCTTTGACGCCCAGTTGGCAAACGTCAGAAGAAGGATGCTGACAATGGACTTGAACATACCCATGGCCGTTGCCAGCGAATATTCCATATTTTTAATGCCCATCCGGTATACATAGGTGTCAAACACCTCCAGTTTATCCCAGGTCATGCCGTTGCCAAGCAGCCAGAACTGTTCAAAACCGTTGGAAAGCATGTTGGAGATTGCGAGCAGAAGCAGGACGAAAAAGGTGGAAAGCAGTCCCGGAACCGTGATATGCAGGATCTTCTGCCAGGTATTTGCCCCGTCCACTTCCGCCGCCTGATAGAGCTCCTGGTCAATGGAGCTGATCGCAGACAGATAGATGATCGCATTGTACCCAAGCGTCTTCCATGCGCCGATGGCCACCTGCATGGCCCAGGCATGCTTCACATTTCCCAGCGGGTTCACGGATTCCGTGATCACCCCAAGGCCCTTGAGGATAATATTCAGTGCGCTGTCCTCGGAGGAAAGCAGCATGAAGACAATCGAATAAACAAGTACCCACGAAATAAAATTTGGAATTGACGTTCCGGTCTGAATGATCTTGGCATACCGCTTATTGCGAAGCTGCGAGATTGCGATTGCAAACATGGCGGGAAGCACGGAGCAGCAGATATTCAGGAAGGAGATACTCAACGTGTTGCGCATAACCAGAATAAAGTCTTTGGAATTGCTGAAAATTCTCTGGAAGTATTTCAGTCCCACGAAATCGGAATCAAACACCGATTTGCCCGGTGAAAACTCCACAAACGCATAGCTCCATCCAAACAGGGGCGCATATGAAAAGACAGATATCAAAAGCATAAAAGGCAAAAGCAGCAAAAGCAGCTTAATCTTCTTTTTTTGCCTCCCCGTTAACTCCTTTCTCTTTCCTGCCGTACCTGTCATCTGCCATCTTCTCCTTTCTTTTTCGCTGCGGGATTTGTCCGGAAACACGGCTCTTCCCGACATGGCTCCCTGTAGGCATAGCCTTCCGCAATGCCTGACACCTTGTCGTACCAGTTTCCGGTTACCTCGTTTACAATATGTATGCCGTCAAAGGATTCCTCCATCTCAAACAGAAGAATCCGCTTGGCTTCATGCCTGTTAGGGCAGTGCAGAGCCATCATCAGCTGTCCGCCAAAACTGGTAAACAGCATGGAATGAGCGCCATCCATGGCGTAGAGCGGCTGCCGCTCCTGTACCCAGGGCCCCAGAATATCGCCGCTTAAGGATCTTGCATACCCCGTGGTGTATCCTCCGTTTGAGGCGAAGCTGGACCACAGCATGATCAGCACGCCGCTCTTTAACCGATACAGAAAGGGGCCGTCCGTCACCCATCCGCCCGCCTCCATATTTTTCGATGCCCAGGGAGCATCGGAAGCCCGAAACAGAATAACCGGCTCCCCGACCGCCTGCGTAAGCTGATCGTCCATGTGTACCGCACAAATCTGACCGTCGTTCACCTGCAGCCACTCATGGCAGAACACCATCCAGGGCCGTCCCTTCCTGTCCTCGTAGAGAGTGCCGTCCAGGCACTGCCATCCCTTCGGAGTGATGGGCTGCGCACCGGCCGGGACGAACGGCCCCTTAGGGGAATCCGATACCAGACACTGGCATTTCCGATAAAGCCCTTTGGCCCGGAACGAGGAGATCAGATAATAACGCCCCTTCCAGATATGTACCTCCGGCGCCCAGTAATCCAGATCCGCCCAGAAATCGTCCTTCCGGAAGCAGACCTCCGGCCTGGACCAGTGGATCAGATCCTCGCTCTCCATCACAAAAAAGCAGGGCTGCGTCGCATCAATTTCCGGAAACCGCCTCCTGTCCGCAAACTGCACATAGGTATAGTATTTTTTACTCACCGGATCGGCCAGGATGAAAGGATCGCTGATATGGACATCGCGGATATGATAAGGATACCGTTCCTCTTCTGACATCTTTTTTTCTGACATTCCTTTTTTATCCTTTCCCAAATACACGTTTTATACAAATTTATTTTATACCTCAGCATAAATTATTGTATATTTCGCATTATTATTTTTGATTCAAGAAACTCTTTCTATGAAAAATTACTATATTTTATTATCTAATAATATCGTATTTGTTTCTTCTTAATTTTTTAACAATACTGTGCAATTTCGACCATATTATGTCATTCTCAGAGGTCCGTCCGAAAGGCGCACATCAAAAATGCGCAGTAAAACACATTTTTTTCACAGTTTCATCACAATCCGATCACCCTTTTTCCATGTTTCGTTCACGCTTTTTGTATAAACTTTTTTTAAACATAAATTTGGGAGGTAAGAAAAAAATGAAGCAAAAAACCCTTTTTCACACACATTTCTGCCTGGCGGCAGCCCTCATGGCGCTCCTGTGCGCAGTTCTCTTTCCCATGCAGGCCCGGGCCGCCGAAGGCTTTGATCTGTATACGGACACCCCCGGCATCCGGGTAACGGCGGGAGACTCCGTGAGTTTTAACCTGCATCTGACCGGAGGCAGCGCCGCAGGAGCGGATGTCTCCCTGTCCGTAGCCTCTATGCCGGAGGGTTTTACCGGCTATTTCAAGAGCGGAAGCTACGAGGTCTCCAAGGTTCACGCAGCCGGAAATGCGGAGGACACCATTGCGTCCTTTCAGGTAACGGTGCCCAAGGAGGCCTCTCAGGGCGTTCATGAGATCAGACTGAAAGCCGTATCCGATTCGGGCCTGGAAGACGAGCTGGTTTTAGAGCTCACAGTCAGCGAGCTGGAATCCGGTGAGAGCAATTTCTATGTGGAATATCCGGATCAGGAAGGCGCCACCGGCACCACCTTCTCCTACTCCACCACCATCGCAAACAACACGCTGAACACCCAGAATTACAATTTTTCCTCCAATGCCCCCGCCGGATGGATGGTTTCCTTTGTCAGTGACTCCAAGCAGGTTTCCAGTCTCGAGGTGGAATCGGGTCAGAGCGCAGGCGTGACCATCTCGGTAACTCCGCCCGAAAAGGTGGAGGCCGGGGAATACACGATCGGCTGTGCCGCCACCTCGGCAAGGGAACAGCTCTCCACGGATCTGAATGTGAAGATTCTGGGAACCTACGACATGGAACTGACCACCGTGGACGGACGGCTCTCCTTTGATGCCTTTGCAAAGAAGGAGTCGGATGTGACCCTGAAGCTCACCAACAACGGAAACATTGATCTGGAAAATATTTCCCTCACTTCCTCCGCCCCCACAGGCTGGGAGGTTTCTCTGGATACCACCGCAATCGATTCTCTGGCGGCAGGCGCATCCAAGGAGATCACCGCACACGTAACCCCGGGCAGCGACGCCCTCACCGGTGACTACATCACGATCATCGGCGCATCCTGTGATAACCGCTCCGACACCGTGGAGTTCCGCGTCACAGTCAAGACACAGACCGGCTGGGGAGTCTTCGCCGTGGTCATTATTGCGGCCGTTGGGGCGGGCCTTTACTATGTGATGAAGAAATACGGCAGGAGGTAAGCTATGACTGGTTCGGAAAAAGCGAGCGCCCCTGTCATCCGGACAGAGGGTCTCACCAAAAAATACGGAGAACTGACCGCAGTGGACCACCTTAATCTGACAGTCCGAAAAGGTGAGGTCTTCGGCCTGCTGGGGCCGAACGGCGCCGGAAAGACCACTACCACGCTCATGCTCTTGGGTCTCACGGAACCGGACGAGGGCAAGGCCATGATCCACGATCTGGACTGCACCAGAAATTCGATTGAGGTTAAGAAAACCGTGGGGTATCTCCCGGACAACGTGGGATTTTATTCCGCAATGACAGGCCGGGAAAACCTGCGCTTTACCGGCAGGCTGAACGGGCTCTCGGGAGATGAGCTGGAGGGCCGGATCGACGCTCTCCTGAAACGGGTGCGCATGGAGGAGGCCGCAGACAAAAAGACCGGGGCTTATTCCCGGGGCATGCGGCAGCGCCTGGGAATCGCAGACGTGCTGATGAAGGATCCCCAGGTGGTCATCATGGATGAGCCCACTTTGGGCATTGATCCGGAGGGGATCCGGGAGCTTATGTGGCTGATCCGTGACCTTGCGGAACAGGACGGGCGCACCATCCTTCTCTCCTCCCACCAGCTGCATCAGGTGCAGCGGGTCTGCGACCGCATGGGGATCTTCGTCCACGGAAAAATGATCGCCTGCGGCACCCTGGATGAGCTGGGAAGACAAATCGGCCATGACGGCGTGAGCAGCCTGGAGCTGTCCGCCTATCCGGACAATATCCGGCTTCAGGATATCATAAGAGGGCAAAACGGCGTGATTGACATGGAGAGGAACAGCGATCTGTATATCATCCATTCTTCCTTTGACATAAGAAGAGCCCTGGCCAAGGAGCTATCCGACAAGGGCTACACGATCCTGCACCTGCGCCAGGCAGGCAGCGATCTTGACGAGATTTATCGAAAATATTTTGAAAAGGCAGGTGAAACGAATGGAACAGACAATCTCCCCGGAAAAAGACGGGAAAAGAAATGATCCGATTCTGCGCGTGCTCTTTGAGAAGGAGACGGCGGATTTTATCAACGGAAAGAGAATGCTGCTCTTTACCATATTGATCGGTTTGATCACAATAACAGGCTTTTATGCGGCCCTGTCCGGTCTCCATGCCGAAACGGCATCAGGCGAGTCCTCCGCAGCCTTCCTGTTCCTGCGGCTGTTTACCGTGAGTGCCAATTCCATCCCCTCCTACAATTCCCTGATGGCGCTTATGGGCCCTTTTATCGGGATCTTTATGGGGTTTGACGCCATAAACAGCGAACGCACGGAAGGGACGCTGAACCGGCTGGTGAGCCAGCCCCTGTACCGGGACAATATCATCATCGGGAAATTTCTGGCAGGGCTCTTCATCACGGCGGTCATGGTGTTTTCCTCCGGACTTCTGATCGCAGCAGTGGGACTGCTATCCACCGGCCTGGTTCCCACTGGGGCACAGATCGCCCGGCTTTTCATCTATCTGTGCTTTTGCGTGATCTATATCGGCTTCTGGCTGGCGGCAGCCATCCTGTGCTCCACCCTCTGCCGCCATGCCGCAACCTCGGCTCTCGCCTGCATTGCCCTGTGGCTGTTCTGTTCCATTTTTATAAGCCTCCTGGCCGGTATCATTGCGGACGCCCTCTATCCGGTGGGCGGAAACGATCTTCAGGCCATGCTCAACGAGGTGAAAAATTACTCCTGCCAGCTGAACCTGAACCGCCTCTCCCCCTATTATCTCTTCGGGGAAGCAACGGCCACGCTCCTTAATCCTTCGGTCCGCTCGGTGAATGCCGTCACTGTGGCACAGCTCTCAGGCGCCCTGTCCAGCACCCTGTCCGTGGGGCAGAGCATGCTGCTGGTATGGCCTCACCTGACCGCTCTTGCGGCGCTGATGCTGATCGCTTTTGCCATCTCCTACGTGTCCTTCATGCGCCAGGAGATCCGTTCGAGATAAACAAGGCCGGTCAGGTCATGAAATGATTTTATTGCTGCTGGGTTGTTGACTGCAGTTTTAAAAGAAGCAGAGTTCCGGGCGGATGCCGGGCTCTGCTTTTTCACATATCTTCGCATTCTATTATTTTCTTGCCAAATCCTCCCGGACAGTCTATAATAAGCTCACGTCATTCCAGAGAAATTGTTTTTCTCTGATTATCTGACTTTATTCCATCAGGAATAACAGCCGTATTTTCTGATACAGGCTGAACAACCCATAAATAAGTAATTGGACAGACCTAAATGCCATCAACTTAAGATTTCCATTCCGTTTAAAGCATCATACATAAACTCAATGCAGGAATGTCTCACGTCTTGAAAATTCCGGTATATTCTGTCCCTGTCTGTCAGACAGTCATTCAATGCCGAGAGGAGAATCCCAAATGAAAAACAAAAGTGGATTATAATGGAAGTATGGGGCTACTGTGTTATATGGTCTGTATATGGGAAGACTATGAACGGGAGATGGATCGGAAAACAAAGGGAATCAGCAGGACAAAAGGGTTCAAATATCCTCCGACCCTGCCCGTTGTCTATTACGAGGGTACTGGCAGCTGGGCTTGTGCCTGCCGCCCGCAAAAAGGCACGGCCGGATCTCGCAAGGGTTCCTGCCGACCCGGAATACAGGAACAAATTATACAAACAGAGTCAACAACCCCGCAGCAAGCTGACGGGGCATCAAACTTGCAACGCAGCAGAGCTGCGGGGTATTGACCCCTGCGGCAGTCGCCAAATGTGCATGCAAGCATGCCCGCTTGGCTCGTTGCCCGCAGGAATAAACTATAGCATTCGCTCTATCTGCACTTTTCGATCAGCTTTCTGTAAATACGCTCCACCATCCAATGTTCCGAGGATGCCCTGAGGGCCTCCTCAAAGGTCCACCATTTTACCGCCTGATTTTCCTCTCTGTTTACAACCAGCGTTTCCTTTTCATCCGCCTCGGCAAGATAGGTGACATTCAGGTGCAGATGGCTCGGCACATAATCTCCCCTTTTTTCGTGGCCGTCAACGGTCAGCGTCTCCAGGCTGAAAATTTCATTGCTCAGAAGGACCGCGCCGCTTACCCCCGTCTCCTCCTGCAGCTCCCGCAAGGCCACCGAGCGCAGGTCCTCAACACCGTCCGCATGGCCTCCGATCCACGCCCAGGAATCATAAATATTGTGATACGCCATCAATGTTTTGGTTTTCTCCCTGTTTATGGTCCATATAGAAGCCGTAAAATGCGCAATCCTGTTTTTGCGCTCCAGGCAGTCCGGGTTATGTAACAGATACTGAATCATGAGATCCCTGTCGTATTCCTCCTGCTGATTCGCAGGCGTGTAGCTCCTAATTTCATTAAGAAGTTTCATATTCCTCATTCCTCCCGTTTTCACTTTATCCCAGTTCTGTCTGCGTGGTATACATCCGGGCATAGAGACCGCCCTGGGCCATCAGTTCCTCATGGGTTCCCTGTTCGGCTATTTTCCCGTTCTCCAGCAGGATAATCATGTCAGAGTCCCGAATCGTGGAAAGGCGATGGGCGATGATCACCGAGGTGCGGTTTTCACAGATCCGAAGCATGGCGCGGCGTATCTTCTGCTCGGTAACCGTATCAACGGAGCTTGTGGCCTCATCCAGAATCAGAATCTGCGCATTGGCGAGAACCGCCCGGGCAATGGTGATAAGCTGCCTCTCTCCCTGGGACAGCTCCATCCCTCCCTGCTCAAGAACCGTGTCATACCCATCCGGCAGGCGTTCAATAAAGCTGTCCGCACCAACGGTCTGCGCCGCCTCCCTCACCTGCTCCATGGAAGCTTCCGGGTGCCCATAGCAGATATTGTCCCGGACCGACACCGCAAACAGGGAAGTATCCTGCAAAACCACTCCAAATGCCTCCCGCAGATCCTCCATCCGGTAATCTCGCAAATCCTGCCCGTCCAGGAGGATACTCCCGGACGAAACATCATAAAATCTCGTCAGCAGATTAATCATAGTGGTCTTGCCGGATCCTGTCTCTCCCACAATCGCTGCCTTTGCGCCTGCCGGGATCTTCACGGACACATCCCTTAACACGGGCCTCCCCGGAACATAGTGAAATTCCACATGCCGAAGCTCAATATCGCCGCAGGGATGTTTCAGGGCAGCAGCCCCCTCCCTGTCCGGGGGCTCCGGCTGCTCGTCCAGTATCTCGAACACACGCTCCGCACCGGCCACGGCAGTCTGAAAATTGTTGTAGATATTGGCAATGTCCACAAAGGGACGGGTAAACTGACGTACATAGAGCAAGAAGCTCGTAACCAGACCGAGATCTGAAATCCTGCCATTCACGAACAGGATCCCGCACAATACCGAAATCGCCACATACAACAGATTGTTAATCACATTCATGAGCGGCATCAGATACCCCGAACAGATCAGCGCCCGAATGGATACCTCGCATAATTCGTCATTTTTTTCCCCGAACTCATGCTCCATCTGCTCCTCACGGCAGAATGCCTTGACGACCGCCATCCCCGAAACGCTTTCCTCCACCTGTCCGTTCAGTGCGCCAAGCCGTTTCTGCTGTGCCGAAAAGAGCTTTCTGGTGCGCCTTGTCACGGTCCTCGTGAGCAGAAAAATGAGGCCAACGCCGGACAGAGACACCAGCGTTAAAAACGGGCTTAAATACAGCATCATCACAAAAATGCCGATGACCGTAAAACCGTATGTCAGAAGAAGGGTCATCGAATTGGAGATGGTTGTACTGATATTGTCCACGTCATTCGTCAGACGGCTCATCAGTTCTCCATGCCGGCGGCGGTCAAAAAAAGCCAGCGGAAGCGTTTTGATGTGGTCAAACAGCGTCCTGCGTATATGATGGATCACACGCTGCCCGATGGATGCCATAAAAAAGGCCTGCAGAAATTTTACCAGCCAGTCGCAGACGTACAGCCCCGCCAGGGCGCAGAGAACCCACGCTGCCGCATCTCCCTCACTGATTGCGGTGACAGCCAGTCCCGTCACATAGGGGGAAAGGATGGAAGCGCAGGAGGCAAAAGCAGACAGCAGAAGAATCCAGCCCAGCCCTCTGCGCTGTCCTCTTGTCAGGCACCAGAGCCTTCCCAGCGTGCCCTTCATATTTTTCGGCCTGGCCACCACGCCTCCGCGCCCGGGACGGGATATCCCGTTCAGATTTGCAAAAGGCGCCGTCTGATTTTTCTCAGCCACAATACCCACCTCCTATCTGTGAGTGATAAATCTCCTGATACGTTCTGCAGGAAGCCATCAGCTCGTCATGGGTTCCATATCCCTGCACACGGCCATTGTCCAGACACAGGATGCGGTCCGTGCGCATAACCGTTGAAATGCGCTGGCTGACCAGAAGCACTGTCATACCGCCCGCCAGGTTTCTCAGCCCTTTCAGCACATCCGCTTCCGTCCGGGCATCCAGTGCGCTGGTGCAGTCGTCCAGAATCAATACCCTCGGATTTCTGACAAGCGCCCGGACAAGAGAAAGCCGCTGCTTCTGTCCCCCGGAAAGGTTCACGCCGCCCTGACCAAGAAGCGTGTCGTATCCCTGCTCGCTCTGCCTGATAAAATCATCCGCACAGGCCGTCTTCGCCGCCCTGTACAACTCCTCATCCGACGCCTCCTGGGATCCCCATCGCAGATTATCCCGGATTGTCCCGGAAAACAGCAGCGCTTTCTGAGGCACTACCGCAACCGCCCTCCTCAGCAGCTTCCCGTCAATCTGCGTTGCGTCACAGCCGTCGATCCACAACGTTCCCTGCGTGGCATCATAAAACCGGGGAACCAGATTCACCAGCGTGGTCTTGCCGGATCCGGTGGATCCGATGATTCCCACCGTTTCTCCCTGACGGATATGTATATTGATATCATGGAGGGCTTCCTTCCCCGCACCCGCATAGGCAAAGGACACATGTTCAAAGCGGATATCCCCTTTAATCTTTGGCCTGAGCGGCTCCCCTGCCACAGGCTGCGCCGGTCTCTCGTCAAGAACCTCCCCGACCCTCGCAGAGGAAGCCGCAGCCCTGACTGCCGCATTGAGCGCATTAGAAATCATTCCCACCGCAAACAGCACCTGCGTCATGTAATTGACAGACGCCATAAGCCTGCCAATTTCCGCACTGCGGCCGCTTCCTGAAATCCAAAGCAGAAGGACAATTCCGAAATTGACCGTCAGGCTGATAAACGGTGAAAATACCGCCATTGTCCTCAGTGCGGCAATATTGGCACGGGCAAGCGCCTCAGAAGCCTCCCCGAATTTACTGCTCTCCTCTTCCTGCGCATGAAACGCTTTTACCACACGGACCGAGGAAAGGAATTCCCTGGTCACGCCGTTTAACTGGTCAAGCCTTGTCTGCACGATCCCAAACTTTGGATACCCGATCCTCATATTCCCGAATACCAGAAGGGATACCACGAGAATAATCCCGGCCATCACCGGCGCCTGCTTCGGCGTCTGGATCATGATCAGAATGATGGCGCCAATGCAGGTGATTGGGGCTTTTACCATGATCCGCATAATCCCGTTGATAAACTCCTGTATCTGCGCCACATCATTGGTAATGCGGGTAATGATGGAGGCTGGACGCAGCCGGTCGATATTTTCCATGGACAGCCGCTGCACATTATGGTACAAGTCACGGCGCAGCTGCCTGCCAATGGTCTGAGAGACGCGGCTGGCAAAGCGGTTGCGCATGACGGCGCAGCCAGCCCCGCCTGCGGCAATCCCCAGCATACACATGCCAAAGAAAAGGATCCGCTTCACATCAGCGTTTTTTATTCCCTGATCCACAATGGCAGACATGAACGCAGGCTGAAGCAGATCCGCCATAGCTTCCATGGTTAAAAAAAATGTAGAAAGCAGGAAGATGCCAAGATGCTTCCTGATGTATTTTAAAATCAGTTTCATATCATTCCTCTGCCAATCCCTTCCCGCTCAAACAGTTCCTTCTGCTTCTCAATACCGCCCGGATATTTCTCATTCAGCTCCCCATTTGCCTTCAGCGTCCGCCAGTAAGGCGTCTTGTCGTCCTCTCTCTGAAAGCTTGCCCATGCGGCAATGGAACCAAAGATTCCCGCCGTATCGGTTCCGTAAAGTCAGCCCCGCTTTGTTTTGCAAAATACATTCTCTCTCCGCCGTCCTTCCCAATGCTCTTCTCGTCCGCAATGGTCTGGAATTTGGACATATCCTTGCTGTCATGCAGCATCGCATTAAAATCCTTTTTCTCTTCGTTTGCCATAATCAAACACCTCTTTCCACAAAGCATAATCCACGATAGCCTTTATTTCATCAACTATCTGCTGAACATTTTTATTATCTCTATTGATAACGTAATCGCTTTCGTGCGGTTTTAAATGTAACCAGAAAAAGGAACATTCATTCGTATCTCCACGCTTCTTATGACGTTCACGCAAAGTTTCCTCTGAACAGGTAAGGGTAAGGCCAATAACCGAATAATCTTTTGCCATTACATCTTTTACTATCGCTTCACGAATTGTTTTATCCACACTCCCATGTAATGTTTTTTCCGGAAAGCCGTCTGCCTTCACGCCGATAATATGCGACAGACTATGCACTTATCCTGCATCAATACAAATAGGATAGATAATAGCAGGCAATCCGCAGACTACCTGCCATATATTTGCACAAAAATGATATTGCGGGTTACTGTACTGTTGCAAAAAGCGATTGCATTCCAGATGTTTCCTATACGCCTTATATTGGTTAAATGTTCGTTGATGAAAAATATCGGGGACAACGCCTAAGCCAAAAACTCATTTCTTTTTCAATATCTTATTTGTTCTTTACGCATCAATATATAGTATTATTTATTTCTTGCTTCTAACTTTTCCAGATAAATCCGTTGCACGTTCCTTATTTAATTGTGTAAACCACACTTGATCCCTCCTATAACTGATTCATGCAAACCAGCTTCTAATTCATCACAAATAAGTAGTTTACCCTTATTCAAAATATCAATAATCGGACAAATCATTTGAAGCAAGCTTTTCAATGCGTCTGGTAATTGTAACTCTTGTGGCACATCCGCCAGCTTTATTTTTTCAAGTTTTACTTTTACATCTTTAGCTCCGGTTCCTAATGCCCGCAGAATATCCACAAATATCTTTTTAATCATATCGTTATTCTGCATTAACTCAATCGAATACTCTGTCCAGTTATTTATTTCCGGATTATACACCACTATATCCGTATTGAAAAACATAAAAGCTTCTTCAATTTCTTTTATATTACTATAAACAGCGGCACAAAATAAAAATAACCTATTATCTTCAATATGCTAATGCTTACATCAAACACTCCCTTATATCTATCTCCGGGTTTAATCTCCAATCCATTACGCTCAAAAATTTTCACTTGTCTTCCCTTTGGAAAATAATACAAGTATCCATCTTGTATCAAATTTTGTTTCACAGATAAGCCATATGCATATCTAATATCATTCCTACAAATTGAATCCTATATTCACTTGGTGTTTCTTCTGCACTCAATTTATGACGTGCCTGAAATACTCCTTGCCCCGGCTGATGATTAATACTATTGCTAACCAAATCACGCATGAATGACAAAGCGAATGAACGTTTAGAGATACCATTTATCACCAAAGCATCCGATGTACCAGCCTTTACATAAATAATTCCAAATAAGACTGAATCCTTGCTCTGCCATATAGTTCATCCATCAGCCCAAATTCTGGATCATAATATTTTCCATAATAATACAAAATCCAATGGCTATATTTTGGTAATAATACTTTCAGAATACACACTGATGGCAATGGTGTGGAATTATCTGCCTTTGTCATGGTTTTCGCATGAGTGATACCATAATGCTCCAATGCTTTTGCAATATCTTTTTTTCCAGTTCCTTTATCATTATGCATCACCTGAATAACATCATCTACCGGAACATTCGCAATCATCGCAACACATGCCTGTCCGCACAAATATTCCGTTGGTTGTTTGATATATTTGATTTCTCTCATTCCAGTCTCCTAACAACTATTTCCGCACACTAATGCACATAAATCATAAAATTTTTGATTTGTTGAATTGTTTAACATCAGTAAGCTGTACAAATCTGATAGTCAGATTTTTTACTACCTCTTTCAATTTCTCCACAAGCGGAAGTGCTTTTTTATCCTGATAATTCTCTGCGCTCATCAATGCCCGGGCTCTGCCAACTGCCATTTCACATCTTCATCATAGGCATGTATATTTCTCTCTATGACTTCTTTTGACTGTATCATTTTGTTAATGTCCTGCTGTAACTTTTTCTGCTATCAATCTGGCTGGACAAGGGTATCCTCCAGTAAATTCCTCTGCTTGTATCTTCAAAGCAAAAATAGTGTGGTCTATTTCCTGCCTTGTTGCCTTTGAGATATGGATCAGACATATCCTCAAAAAACTTGTCTTTTATAATATAAAATCCTGTTTTTTCACTTGTTCCAACCTTACTACGGAAAAAGCCCCCCACCTTGCGGCGAAGGACTATACTTTCGACCCAACCACTTATATACCGCATATTGGTCAGCGGTAAACTTTCTTTGTACCTACATTCTAGCAAGCGCAAAGAGGAAAGTCAATTGTTTCTGGATCATCTTTTAAATATTTTTCAATGCCATATTGCTGCTAAATTCCATAACTCCGGCAATTCCCTGAGCCATAAATATCCGTTGTGCTTCTGTGCTAGCTTTCTTCTTATTTTCATCTGACAAGTTATTGTATTCATGCAGAATTTCTTCTTCAAAGCCTGTTTTTATTTTGTTCCTATCCCGGTTTTCTGTACCTGTTTTCGTACTTCACGCTGTACCCGTTTAGGATTGAATTTCTTTTACTTTCAATCCCCATTCCTCAAAAAATATTGGAAATGGATATGTTGAAAGTGAAGACATTGTATAATCGCCAACTTTAATTCTGTCATTGGCAATCACATTTTTTAAATAAACAGTTTGGGGATCACGCCACACATTTTTTATCGTTACAACAAGGGCTCAATCTTCTGTTTCTGCCCTTTCAAGTCATTCTGCTTCTCATACAGATTATTTCGTTTTTTACACAGTTCTTTCATGCGCTCCAACTGCGCACGTACTCCCTCCCGGCAATCCGGCTCTAGATTCCGGGATCTCTTTATCTATTGGCTGCGTCAGATGCTCTCACTGTGGCAGGGCCCATGCTCTGCTTCCATCTTTACTTGTTCCTTATTCCCAGGCATCCCTGCAGGATCAGATTTCTATCATTTCTGCCTATGAGGCTTTGGAGATTAGGAGGAAATCATGGCTGGAACTCCCTCCGTTGATGAAAACCATCAACAACCGGCGTCCTCGGCGGGTAAAGCGTGTAATAAAAACTGCCGAAAGTCATATCCAGTTTTGCGCCCTGTTTAGGCATGGCTTCGTGTTCCCACGCCTGCGCTTCCCTTTTCGTTGCAAAGCCACTCTTTTGTGTCTGCGGAAAAGAAAACAGCGAAAAAGACCTTGCCGATATTCCGTTACCTATCCGAAAATCAGCAAGGTTTTCTTATGCCATTGATGTAATTATTTCGTGCGTAATGTTAAAAATGTTGCCAATTCGTTGCCAATACCTAAATAAATTCGCTTGAAACCCGCATAAATACTAGCTTCTCAAATTCCATTTCATCACTCAAATTCAATTGTCGCCGGCGGCTTCGGGCTCATGTCATAGCACACCCGGTTCACATGCTCTACCTCTGCCAGGATCCGGTTTGTGATTCTCTCCAGCACATCCCAGTCTATCTTCTCAATGGATGCCGTCATGGCGTCAATGGTGTTGATTGCACGGATAATCACCATATACTCAAACACGCGGGCATTATTTTTCATACCAACGGACTTAAAGTCAGGAACTACCGTAAAATACTGCCAAACCTTCTTATCCAGCCCTGCCTTTGCGAATTCCTCCCGAAGGATAGCGTCAGATTCCCTGACTGCTTCCAGCCTGTCCCTTGTGATTGCCCCGAGGCATCTCACCCCGAGGCCGGGGCCCGGGAATGGCTGACGGTACACCATATCATGCGGAAGCCCAAGCTCCACGCCGCAGGCCCTTACCTCATCTTTAAAGAGCTGCTTTAAAGGTTCCACCAGCTGGAATTTTAAATCTTCCGGAAGTCCTCCCACATTGTGATGGGATTTCACCATCTTTGCCGTCTTGGTTCCACTCTCAATAATATCCGGATAAATCGTTCCCTGACCGAGGAAATCAATCCCCTCCAGCTTCCTTGCTTCCTCCTCAAAAACCCGGATAAACTCTCCGCCGATGATCTTGCGCTTCTGTTCCGGATCCGCCACGTTCTCCAGCTTCCCGAGAAAACGCTCGCTTGCGTCCACGTAGATCAGATTGGCGTGAAGCTGGTCACGGAACACCTTCACCACGCTCTCGGATTCGTTTTTACGCATCAGGCCATGATTCACATGAACACATACCAGCTGCTGCCCGATTGCCCGGATCAGCATGGCCGCAACCACGGAGGAATCCACGCCGCCGGAAAGCGCCAGCAGCACCTTTCTGTCCCCGACCTGCTGCCGGATCAGCTCCACCTGATCTTCAATAAAATTCTTCATATTCCAGTTTGCCTGTGCGCCGCAGTCCTCAAACAGAAACTTTTTCAGCGCTTCCTGATCCGGGAGCTGCGAAAGCTGCGTCTTGCACCTTGACTGGGGATAATCGATGGAAATAACCGGGAAACCCACATCGTATATCTCGGGCCTGACCTCCACGGCCTGTCCATCCACAATGCGGTTCTCCCCTCCGTTTAAAATAATGCCTTTTACATTATCAAATGCTTTCAGCTCCTCTGCCGTGATATCATGGGGATGAATCTCACTGTAAACGCCAAGGTCACGGATCCTGCGGGCGATTACCGTGTTCTGCGTGCTTCCTAAATCCAAAATTACAATTAGGTCCTGCTTCATGGGAAAGGCTCTCCTTATCTTTTATTTTTTGTTGAATTCATTATAGCAAACTGCGTATCTTCTTGTAAAGAAATCATTATCCGGCAAATTCCCTTGTTCATATTTTGTTTACATTTATTTTAAAAAAACTTCAATTCCACAACATTGTTTAGACATTTATCTGCCCTATACTAATATCATAAGATACAGCAAGACAAAAACAAAGCCAGCCACAAGTAATTGATTTTTTAAATAACTTTTTCATAATAAATGCCAAGTAGGCGAAAGCTTACTTGGCATCCTCCCTTTTATGGGATTCTTTTCGTTCCCGTTTTCTTTCACATCCATAACCGCAGAGTTCGGAACTGTTAAAAGGATTCAGAACGCCGTATTTTTTCACTCTCCTGCATCTGATAAACCGCACACCCAATCACCAGCAGGGAAAGGCCAAAATTTGCGATAAAGAACAGTGGAATCTGGAAAGGCAGAAGGGAAAGCAAAGCCTTGATCACCAACGGCAGTGTCCTGCTGTAGATTCCGAGAACATACATCCGGCCAAAAGCAAGCTTAAATTTCATGCAGGAGGCCACGACCATTCCTAACAGCGCTACGAAAAGCGCCCCGAAAAAATACAGCGCCGTCTCCCACACATAGACAAATATCATAAAAAATCCGATGATCACATAGAGGTACGGCACCAGCTTCATCAGATCCTGTTTTCCAAGCTCCGCATTGATCTGGGAAAAATAAAGTTCCTGCACGCTGCCGTTTCCTTTCAGAATCATCTTTTCCGAATCCATCAGAATGGCACTGCTGTATCCGTAAAGGTAATCTTCCATCTCTTCCGCAGAATAGAAATAATACTCCGGATCCGTATCAATATAAATATAACCGGATGGCGACTCGTATTCAATCACGCCGTCCACCCACAGCCTTCCGTCCCTCAGCTGAAAATCCGGCACTGACGACTGCAGATTTGAGCCAAATCCTCCGTTACGGATCTGGGACTCCGCAAAAGGAAGCAGTGTTGACAGACAAAAATAAATCAGCATGAACACCGCCCCAAAGCCGAAAACCTTTATCCTCCTGTTTTTTATAAATTCTCTATAGCTCTTGAAGCTGTAGACCGAGAGAGCCATTTCCCTGAATAGATTCATACACTTTCCCCCACTCCTGTTTCCGCAAAAAGAGCTGCCCACCAAAACAGGCGCAGCAGCTCTTTTCATAATCTGATTGGTCCGGTATGGATGCCGGATTTACTTTCTCATCTGGTTTACACTATGTTGTCTCTCAAGCCTTGCCTTCAGAACCAAGAACTGTTTTGATCTTGTGAGCAACTACTTCCTTCACATAGGCACGTCCGTCTGTCAGGTACTGTCTGGGATCAAAATGATCGGGATGAGCCATCATATGCTCCCTGATACCAGCCGTAAGGCCTAATCTCAGGTCAGAGTCAATATTAATCTTGCAAACTGCGGATCTGGCAGCCTGGCGAAGCATGTCCTCGGGAATACCGATTGCGTCTTCCATTTTACCGCCGTTCGCATTGATGATATCCACGTACTTGGGAAGTACGGAGGATGCGCCGTGCAGTACGATCGGGAAGCCGGGAAGTCTTTTGGATACCTCGTCCAGAATGTCAAAACGAAGCTGAGGCTTCTGACCGGGTTTGAACTTATATGCGCCGTGGCTTGTTCCGATAGCGATTGCCAGGGAATCAACACCTGTCCTTGTCACGAAGTCCTCAACCTGCTCAGGCTGTGTATAAGATTCTGCGCCGTGCTCCACTACCACGTCGTCCTCAATACCGGCAAGCGTGCCAAGCTCAGCCTCGACTACAACACCCTTATCATGCGCATACTCTGCAACCTGCTTTGCGATCTTGATGTTCTCCTCATAAGGAAGAGCGGAACCATCGTACATTACAGAGGTAAAACCGCCGTCAATACAGGACTTGCAGATTTCGAAATCTGCACCGTGATCCAGGTGAAGAGCAATCGGAATATCCGTATCCTCAAGAGCGGCCTGTACAAGATGTACAAGGTAAGCATGCTTCGCATACTTTCTCGCACCTGCGGAGCACTGAAGAATGATGGGGGATCTCAGCTCGTTTGCAGCTTCCGTGATGGCCTGAACGATCTCCATGTTGTTAACGTTGAAAGCACCGATAGCGTAACCGCCCTCGTATGCCTTTTTAAACATTTCTGTGGTTGTTACTAATGGCATTTTGAATCATCCTTTCTTTGTTAAGAGTGTTTGTTACAAATTTAACTTTATTATAACAGATTGGAAAACAAATGCAAAGAGCTTTTTTCGTTTTTATGCTTCCAATGCAGGAAGCGGCCCGTCCGGCACGCGTATGGTGAGCGCCTGCTTCCAGTCCTCGATCTCCACCTCCGTATGCTTTCCTCCGTATTCCCCGTCCAGCGTCCATGCCACCTCCTGTTCGGATGTGATTTTCAGCCGGGAAGCCTTAAAACAGTACATGAGATCCGTGTTGATATTCCGGTTAAGGAGGGCTGCCATGATAGTGTTGAGCTCCATGGGATTGGCAGGACGCTTGACCAGAGTCACCTCAAACTCCCCGTCGTCCAGCTGCACATATCTACCCGTGATCCGCTTAAACCCTCCCACTGAAGTTGAATTGGTGATCATGCCAAAAATAAAGTCTCCCTCTATCTTACAGCTTCCGGCTTCAACCTTCATGGGATAGGACTGAATATTGGAAATCCTCTTCATCCCCTCCAGAATATAAGCCATGTGTCCCAATATATTTTTCACATCCTGCCTCGTCTCATAGGAAACGTCCGTAAAGACTCCAAAGGCCGCAATATAGACAAAGACATCGCTGTTAAAACGACCGATATCGCAGGCAAAGTCTCTGCCGCTTACGATAATCTCCGCCGCCTTCGCCATATTTTTGGGTATATGGAGACTGCCTGCAAAATCATTGGTGCTGCCTGCCGGCACATAACCCACCGGGAGCTTTTCCCCGCACTGCATCATCCCGGTTACCACCTCGTCCAGCGTCCCGTCGCCCCCGCTGCAGGCAACAATATCATAAAAACCCGCAACCCGGTCCGTCACCGCCTTAATCCCGTCCCCTTTTGCCTGCGTGGGATAGGCCGTGACCTCGTAACCCGCCTTGGTAAAAACATCGATCATATCCAAAAGATTACTGCGTATCTGCGCTTTACCGGCTCTTGGATTGTAAATAAAAAGCATTTTCTTCCTGTTCATGTCCGCCTCCTGCACTGTTTCCCTGGCATACCCTGCCGAGGCATGCTGCCACTGGCAGCATTTTCCCCCGGGCCTGCACCGGGCACCCGTCAGCTCTGCTGACATATTTCATATGGGTACCCGTGTGCATAAAAGGGCACCCCGCAAAGCGTGATGCCCTTTTCACTCTTATTCAGTTTTGCCACTCAAATAATCCCCTATATGTGCAATTGCCTCGTGCTCGTCTTTTCCATCCGCCACAACCGCAACTGTTTCCCCTTGATTCAATACCAGACTCATCATCCCCATAATACTCTTTGCATTTACCTTTTTCCCTTCGGCCATAAGATAAATACTGCTTTCATGTCTGCTCGCTATCTGAACCAGCATAGCAATGGGCCTTGCATCCAAGTCCTCTGACATTTTAATCTCGATCAACTTTTCTGTCATAATAACTCCTCCTTTAGGCTCTGATTCTATCAGCCATCTCACTCAGCTTTCGCAATCTATGGTTAACACCGGACTTACCAACCGGCGGATTCAGATAACCCCCCAATTCCTGCAGGGAACTATCCGGATGGGACAGCCTGACCTCGGCCATATCCCGAAGATTATCCGGCAGACCCGAAAGCCCTACATGCCTCTGCAAGAAAAGGATATCCTCTATCTGCTTGCTTGCAGCGTTCACTGTCTTGGTAATATTGGCAGTCTCACAGTTGACCTGTCTGTTAATCGAATTACGCATTTCCTTTTCTATTCTCAGGTTCTCCAGATTCATAAGGGATCTGTGGGCTCCCATTACATTGAGCAGATCTACGATTCCCGCCCCTTCCTTCAGGTACACGACATAATACTTCTTGCGCCTTACGATTTTCGCTTCTATTTCAAAGCTGTGCAGAATCTCCCGCAGCTGCAGGGCCTGTGTTTCAAACTCGCACACGAATTCCAGATGATAGCCCTTCAGAGGATCGCTCATGGAACCCGCACACAAAAAAGCGCCTCTAAGAAAAGCCCGCTTACAGCAGCTGTTCTTAACCAGAAGAGAGCACACCCCTTCCTGAAGCAATCGAACCTGTTTGTCCCCATCAAACACCTTGATCGCCTGAAGCACTTTCTCGGTATCAGTATTTATAATAAATGTTTTTTGCAATAATGTAAAGTACTTTCTTTGAGCCGCTTCATTTTCCGTGTGAAGACACGCCCTTTTATCTCCCTCCGCCCCGGTAATTCTGCATCCGAAATGAATAATGGCCGCCAGCTCCGCAAGCCGGCAATGCCTGGAGCCCGGAATAAGACGCTCCAGCTCTCCCTTTACTTCTGTTGAAAATGACATAAAAATCCACCTAAATCCCTTGTCCCACATCCCGGTGTGCTATTTTAAGTCCGTAATTTCCTCTGTTCTTCATGCGCTCAAACAGCCTGTTTGCCAGCGTCACGCTTCTGTGCTTGCCCCCGGTACAACCGATTCCAACCACCAGCTGGTACTTCCCCTCTTTTACATAATTTGGAATCAGGAATTCCAGAAGGTCGCTGAGCTTTTCGATAAAGGTCTCCGCCTCCGGAAAGCCCATGACATAATCCTGGACTTCCCTGTCGTTGCCGGTTTTGTATTTCAGCTCCTCGATATAAAAGGGATTGGGAAGGAACCTGACGTCAAACACCAGATCCGCATCCGCCGGAATTCCATGCTTAAACCCAAAGGAGAGAATCGTCACCATGAGGCTGTTGTACTCCTCATTCTGTACAAAAATACGGTCAATCTCCTCCTTCAGCTCCCGGGTTAGAAGATTGGTAGTTTCAATCACGTAATCCGACCTGCCCCGGATCGCCTCCAGGATTTTCCTTTCCTTGAGGATTCCATCCTCGACCCTGCCTCCGGGAGAGAGAGGATGGAGCCTTCTGGTCTCCTTGTACCGTTTCAGGAGCGCCTGATCGCTGGCTTCCATAAAGAGTATCTCAAAGCTGTAGCCGTTTTCCCTCAGCTTCATCAAAGCCTTCTGCGCATCCTCAAAGGGCTGGTCGGCTCTCACATCCAGGCCAAGCGCCACCTTGCTCACTTCGCTTCCCGGCATTGCGATCAGCTCCACAAATTTCTCAATCAGGGGAACCGGGAGATTGTCGACACAATAAAAGCCCACATCCTCCAGCATTCTGAGCGCCGTGCTCTTTCCGCCTCCGCTCATTCCCGTAACCACTACAAAACGCATGACACCCTCCTACAAATTTCCCAGGTATACGACTTCCCTTTCCAGAGAAACTCCTGTTTTATCCTTCACTCTCTCCTGCACTTCCCGGATCAAGGCCGCCACGTCCGCTGCCGAAGCGTCCCCTGTATTCACAAGGAACCCGCAGTGCTTCTCAGACACCCTTGCGCCGCCTACGGAATAGCCTTTAAGCCCCGCTTCCATAATCAGCTTTCCGGCAAAATATCCCTCCGGCCTTTTGAAGGTACTTCCCGCACTGGGGTACTCCAGAGGCTGCTTTTCCCTGCGCCTCCTGGCAAGCTCCTCGACTCTCGCCTGTATTTCCTTTTTATCCCCGCAGGCCAGCTCAAGCGTGACGGTCAAGACCGTGAAACGGCGGTTTTTAATCACGCTGCTTCGGTAGCCGAACTCCATCGCTTCCCTGTCAAGAGTGAGGATCTCCCCGCCGCTTCCAAGCACACGGACCTGTGTTACCACCTGTTTCATTTCCCCTCCATATGCGCCCGCATTCATCACCACGCCGCCTCCTATGGTTCCCGGGATTCCGGACGCAAACTCAAGGCCTGTCAGCCCATGCTCCAGGGCGCATCTGGCCACTGCGGAAAGCAGCGCCCCTGCCTGTGCCTCCATATGGTTTCCCTCTGTGGAAATCCGGCCAAATTTATCTCCAACCTGCAGTATGACGCCGTCATATCCGTCATCGCTTACCAGAAGGTTGCTTCCGTTTCCAAGGATAAAGTAAGGCAGCCCGATCTGTTCAAAATAAGGAATCAGTTTTTGAAGCTGTCCGATACTGCTTATCCTCACAAAGCAGGCGGCTTTGCCCCCTACCCGGAAAGTGGTATGCCTGCACATAGGCTCTCTTTCCAGAACATCATCACCGGGCACATAGGCCCTGATCACATCCAAAACTACCCTGCTTATTCCCTGCACTTTTTACTCCCGCTTCCTATCCAATAACAATTTCGCCGCACCGTAAATACCGGCGTCATTTCCAAGGGTTGCCAGGGAGAATTTCACTTCCCTGCTGCCATGGAATACATTTTTCTCATAATGAGGCCTGATATAGTCGATCAGGATCTCTCCTGCCTTTGACACCCCGCCGCCGATCACGATGGCCTCCGGATTCACCACGCATGCAATGGACGCAAGGGCGTCTCCCAGATATTTTCCGAACTTTTCCGCTGTCTCCACCGCAAGGGGATCTTTTGCCTTTACCGCGTCAAAAACAGATTTCGCAGACACCTCCCGGCCCCTTAGGACACTGTCCCTGCCGCTTGCGGCAAGAAGGCGGTTCGCCAGCCTGGTGATGCCTGTTGCCGATGAATACTGTTCCAGGCAGCCTTTGTTGCCGCAGTTGCAGCTCTCCTCTTCCTCGTCCTCCACATGCATATGCCCGATCTCCCCGCCTGCTCCGCCAGAGCCGGTCAGGATCCTGCCGTCAATGATAATGCCGCCGCCGACGCCGGTTCCCAGCGTCACCATAATGAGATCCCTGCAGCCCTGTCCGCCGCCCATCCACATCTCGCCCAGAGCGGCCACATTGGCGTCATTTCCCGCCATGACGGGCACGTTCAGCAGATCTTCCAGCGTATCCTTAATGCTGAAGGTTCCCCAGCCAAGATTAACCGCCCGGTGAACCACCCCTTTGCTGTCTATAGGGCCAGGGGCTCCGACGCCCACTCCCACAACGGAATCCTTGTCGATCCGTTTCATCTTTTCCCGGATACTGTCCGCAATATCGGGAAGAATATGGGAACCTTCATCCTCGGTCCTCGTGGGAATCTCCCACTTGTCAAGTACGTTTCCCTGTGCGTCAAACAATCCAAGCTTTACGGTCGTTCCACCCACATCCACTCCAAATACGTATTTCTTCATCACTGTTCCCCCTGTTCTATTTTTATTTCATTCTTCCGCAAATATTCCTTTTTTGAAAAAAGAAACCCTAGTCGTCCTCTTCCCTTCTTCTGGCAAGGGATTCCTGCACTCTCCGGTACAGCTCCTGCGCCGCATTGTAGCCCATCTTTTTCTGCCGGTGGTTGATTGCGGCCGATTCGCAGATAATGGCAAGGTTCCTCCCCGGGCGGATGGGAATATTGTGGCATACTACCTTATTTCCCAGATATTCCGTATACTCTTCCTCCAGTCCCAGCCTGTCGTACTCTTTCTCCTTGTCCCAGTCCTCCAGCCGGATGACAAGATCAATATTCTGGGTGTCCTTTACACTGGAAACACCGAACAATGTCTTTACATCCACAATGCCAATACCCCTCAGTTCAATGAAGTGCTTGGTGATATCCGGCGCCGAGCCCACCAGCGTATCGTCGCTCACCTTACGGATCTCCACCGCATCATCCGTGACAAGTCGGTGTCCTCTCTTGATCAGCTCCAGGGCTGCCTCGGATTTTCCGATCCCGCTCTCTCCCGTGATCAGCACTCCCTCCCCGTAGACATCCACCAGCACGCCGTGAACGGAAATACAGGGAGCAAGCTTAACGTTCAGCCAGCGGATAATTTCTGCCATAAACGCCGACGTGGATTTTTTTGTCATCAGAATGGGAACCTTATTCGCAACGGCAGTCTCCAGGAAAAGAGCATCCGGCTTGAGCTCCCTGCAGAAAACAATTGCGGGAATCTCGCTGCTGATAAATTTGGTATAGATCTCCTTCTGTCTCTCCCTGGGCAGTCCTTCCATATAGGAATATTCCACGAAGCCAACCACCTGCAGCCGGGTAGCCTCAAAATGTTCGAAATAACCTGCGAGCTGCAGCGCCGGCCTGTTAATATCCGGCTGGGTTATTTTAATTTTGGAAATATCCAGCTCCGGTGTCAGATTTTCCAGTTTCATTTTCTCGATGATGCTTTCCAGTTTTATACTTGACATACACCGCTCCTTTTTGTCCGATTAAAATCATATTATCCTCAGTTTACTATTTCCTGAAAAAATTGTAAATATCCTCGGCAACATTAGGGGGAATTTCCTCCAGCCGGGAAAGGGCCTCCATGTCCGCCGCCCTGATCTCCTCTATGGATTTGAACTGCCGCATCAACGCCTTCCTTCTGGCCGGTCCCACCCCCGGTATTTCCTCCAGCACGGATTTCACCTGGGACTTGCTCCGCAGCGAGCGGTGATACTCGATGGCAAAGCGGTGGGCCTCGTCCTGGATCCTGGTAATCAGCTTGAAGCCTTCCGAGTTTCTGTCTATGGGGATCTCCCGGTTGTCGTAGTAAAGCCCCCTGGTTCTGTGGTTGTCATCCTTTACCATGCCACACACCGGTATGTGGATATGAAGCTCCTTCAAAACGCCCAGCGCAATGTTCACCTGGCCCTTGCCGCCGTCCATCATGATAACGTCCGGAAATTTCGTAAAGCTCCCGAACTCCTGATCCAGCTCCTTATCCTCCAGCTGCCTCTGCTCCTCCATTCCGTGCAGGAATCTCCGGGTAAGAACCTCTTTCATGCAGGCGTAGTCATCCGGCCCCGAAACGGTTTTGATCCGGAATTTCCGGTAATCGCTGCGCTTTGGCTTTCCTTTTTCATAGACCACCATGGAACCCACATTCGCAAAGCCGCTGATATTGGAAATATCGTAGGCCTCCATCCGGTTTACGTTTTCCAGCCCGAGCAGTTTTCCAATCTCCTTTGCGGCGCCTATGGTCCTTCCTTCCTCTCTGCGGATCCGCTCTTTGTCCTGTTCCAGGACAAGCCTTGCGTTTTTGGCGGCAAGCTCCACCAGCTTTTCCTTGGTGCCGATCTTCGGCACCTTGATGTAAACCCTGCCTCCCCGCCTTCTGGTAAGCCACTGTTCCAGGATCTGCGTGTCGTCGATCTCCTCCTGGAGCATGAGCTCCCTGGGGATAAAAGGCGTTCCCGCATAAAACTGCTTCACAAAATCCAAAAGGATCTGGGGCCTTGGCGTCTGCGCCGCATGGGTCATATAAAAATGCTCCCGTCCCATGAGCTTGCCTCCCCGGATGAAGAACACCTGCACCACCGCGTCCCTGTCGTCGCAGGCCAGGGCTATGATATCCTTATCTTCCCCGTCGCTGTCCGTGATCTTCTGTTTCTGGGCAACCTGCTTTACGCTGTTGTAAAGATCGCGGTAGCGAATCGCCTCCTCGTATTCCATCTCCTCGGACGCCTGCTTCATCTTCTGCTCCAGCTCCTTCAAAATCTCCTGGTAGCTTCCGTTCAAAAAATCCAGGGCTCTTTTCACCTGCTCCCTGTAGGCATCCTGGGGAATGTTTCCCTGGCAGGGTGCGGAGCACTGCCTGATGTGATAATTCAGGCACGCCCTGCCGTTCCCGCAGTCCTTTGGAAGATTCCGGTTACAGGTTCGAAGCTGGTATAGCTTGTTGAGCAGCTCTATGGTGTCCTTTACCGCCGCCGCATTGGAATAGGGGCCGAAATAGCGGGAACGATCCTTTTTCATCTGCCGCGAGAACAGCACCCTCGGATATTCCTCCCCCACGGTCACCTTGATGTAGGGATAGGTCTTATCGTCCTTGAGCAGAGTGTTGTATTTGGGCCTGTGCTCTTTGATCAGGTTGTTTTCCAGCACCAGCGCCTCCAGCTCCGAATCGGTCACGATATATTCAAAACGGCTGATCAGGGATACCATCTTGTCGATCTGCGGCCCTCTTCCGATATTTTGACGAAAATAGGATCTCACACGGCTGTGGAGGTTCACCGCCTTACCCACGTACATGATCGTGTCGGCCTCGTCGCGCATAATATACACGCCCGGACACTTGGGAAGCTTTTTCAGCTCTTCCTGTATATCAAACATAACTACTTTCCTCCCGGACAAAAAAAGAATTCTTATTTATTATAGCATAAGAATTCTTTTTTGTTTCGATCAATTATATACTTATCACTCCGGCCTGGTCCCGGAAAAAAGTCCTTTCGGCTGTTCTGCGGGTCTTTCGGACCCTGCGGGCTTTTCAGGCTCCGCAGATCCGCCGCCGTCCCCGGATTCCTTCTCCCGCAGTGTTCCTGCCGGCAGCTCTTCCTTTTTCTCCCCGGGCGTCTGCACCGGCTTCTCCCGCGCCGTTTCTTCCTTCTTTTCCCGCACCGTTTCGTCTTTCTTTTCCTGCGCCTCCTCCGGCTCCGGCAGTCCCTTTTCCTTACGGTAAATCCGCATGAATTCCTTGCCGCTGATGGTCTCCTTCTCGATCAAATGGGCCGCCAGCTTATCCATCAGCTCCCGGTTCCCGGAAAGGAGCTCTTTCGCCTCGTCGTAACAGCTTTTCAGGGTTTCCATCACTTCCGTATCCACGTCCGCCGCCGTCCGGTCGCTGCAGGTCAGGCGGGCGCCGCCGCCCAGGTATTCGCTTTCCACCGTGGCAAGCCCCATCAGTCCAAAACGCTTGCTCATACCAAACCTGGTTACCATGTTGGTGGCGATATTCGTAGCCTGCTCGATATCGTTGGCAGCTCCCGTGGTAACATTTCCAAAAATGATTTCCTCCGCCGCACGTCCCCCGAGAAGGCTTACCAGCCTGTCGTGAAGCTCATCCTTGGTCTGAAGGTACTTCTCCTCCTCAGGCACATGCATGACATATCCCAGAGCGCCCATGGTTCTTGGCACAATGGTGATCTTCTGCACCGGCTCGGAATTCTTCTGCAGAGCGCTGATCAGCGCATGGCCCACCTCGTGATAGGAGACGATTTTGCGCTCTTCCTGACTCATGATGCGGTCTTTCTTCTCCTTGCCCACCAGAACCTGCTCCACCGCATTGAACAGATCCTTCTGGTTCACGTACTCTCTTCCGTGCTGTACCGCATTGATCGCCGCCTCGTTGATCATATTCGCAAGATCCGCACCCACCGCGCCGCTGGTTGCAAGGGCGATGGCGTCCAGATCCACGCTGTCGTCCAGATGCACATCCTTGGCGTGCACCTTGAGAATCGCAACTCTTCCCTTCAAATCAGGCTTATCCACTATGATCCGTCGGTCAAAACGGCCCGGGCGAAGCAGCGCTTTGTCCAGAATTTCCGGACGGTTGGTGGCTCCCAGCACCAGAATTCCCTTGGAGGTGTCAAAGCCGTCCATCTCGGAGAGCAGCTGATTCAGCGTCTGCTCCCTCTCCTCGTTGCCGCCGCCGTATTTATTGTCCCTGCTCCTGCCGATCGCGTCAATCTCATCAATAAATATAATGCAGGGCGCATTCTTGGTGGCCTCCTTAAACAGATCCCTCACCCTGGAAGCGCCCACGCCCACGTACAATTCGATAAAATCAGAACCGGAGAGGGAAAAGAAGGGAACCTTCGCCTCTCCCGCCACCGCCTTTGCCAGCAGGGTCTTTCCGGTACCGGGAGGTCCCACCAGCAGCGCTCCCTTGGGAAGCTTTGCACCGATCCGGGAATATTTGCCGGGATTATGCAGGAAATCCACTACCTCCTGCAGGGATTCCTTCGCCTCATCCTCCCCCGCCACATCCTTGAAGGTGATTCCCGTCTCCTTCTGCACATAAACCTTGGCGTTGCTCTTGCCAACGCCCATGGGCCCGCCGCCCTTTGACATCTTCCGGAACAGGAAGCTGAGCAGCACCCACATCAGCAGAATGGGCACCACGTAGGTCAGCAGAAAACTGATGATCACGCTGGAACGGTCCGCCACCTGCCCGTTCACCGGGACATTGTATTTCAGAAGGCGCTGGGTCAGTGTGTCGTCCTCCTCGATCTTGCCGGTATAGTAGATGACCTGGGAAGCCCCTCCGTACATGTAGAATCCCATTGCCCCGGAATTCGGCTCCGCCTTTGGCGTGATTGTCACCCGGTCTGCGCCGATCTGTACCGAGCTGATCTCCCCGGCCTCCAGCATCCTTATAAATTCATTGTAGCTGATCTCCCTCTCCGTCTCACCCGACATCAGCTTCATAAAGCTGCTCATCATAAGCAGCGTCACCAGGGCCGCCACGAGAAACAGGATAATACTCTGCCTCTTCGGATCTCTTCCATCCCCGGAACCGCCCCCGTTTCCGTTGTTTCCGCCATTTCCCGGGCCGTTGCTTCCGCCGCCCTGCCCGCTGTCAAATTCATTTAAGTTATTATCACTCATCTACTTACTTTTCCCTTTTAATATTGGTTCGCTGGTCAGATCAACCCCCAGCTTTTTGAATGTTTTAATGTCCACCTCCGAGAGCATCACGGAGGTATGTACCTGGCACCGTTTCAGTCTGGGAAGCTGTTCCAGGGCTCTTCTCGCATTCGGATCGTTCAGAGCCGAAACCGACAGGGCGATCAGCACCTCGTCCGTGTGAAGCCTGGGATTTTTCCCTCCCAGGTACTTGGTCTTAAGCTCCTGTATGGGCCCGATTGCCTCCGGTGAGATCAGGTGCGTGTCGTGATCCACTCCGCCCAGATATTTCAGTGCGTTTAACAGCAGCGCCGCCGACGCCCCCAAAAGGTCGCTGGTCTTGGAGGTGATGATCGTGCCGTCGGAAAGCTCTATGGCCGCCGTCGGTACCGAAAGCCTCTGCTCCCTCTCCCCTGCCGCCACCGTCACCTTCCGGTCCTGGGTAGTGATCTTGGCCTGCTTCATCAAAAGCTCTATCTTGTATACGTCCGTCTCTCTCGCCTTTCCCCGGATCACGTCGTTCATGGCCGTGTAATAGCGGCGTATGATCTCCATGTGGGAGGCCTCCCTGCACACCTCGTCGTCCACGATGCAGTTCCCCGCCATATTCACTCCCATATCCGTGGGCGACTTGTAAGGGTTCTCGCCGTAAATCCCCTCAAAGATCGCATTCAGCACGGGGAAAATCTCGATATCCCTGTTGTAGTTTACCGTGGTTTCCCCATAGGCCTCCAGGTGGAAGGGATCGATCATATTGATATCGTTCAGATCCGCCGTCGCCGCCTCATAGGCGAGATTGATGGGGTGCTTGAGCGGAATATTCCAGATGGGAAAGGTTTCGTACTTGGCATAACCCGCCTTGATCCCCCGCTTGTTGTCATGATAAAGCTGGGAGAGGCAGGTCGCCATCTTCCCGCTCCCCGGCCCCGGGGCCGTGACCACCACAAGGGGTCTTGTGGTCTCGATATACTCATTTTTGCCGTACCCGTCGTCGCTGACAATCAGGGGGATGTTCGACGGATAGTCTTCTATGGCATAGTGCAGATACACTCTGACGTTCTTTTTCTCAAGCCGCTCCTTAAAGCTCACGGCCCGTATCTGGCCCGCATAATGCGTGAGCACCACGCTCCCCACATAAAGCCCCCGGCCGCGAAACTCATCCATCAGCCTCTGGACGTCCTCGTCATAGGAAATTCCCAGATCCCCCCGTATCTTATTCTTTTCGATATCCGCCGCATTGATCACGATCACGATCTCCGCCCGGTCGGAGAGCTTCATCAGCATGCGCAGCTTGCTGTCAGGCTCAAAACCAGGCAGAACCCTTGAAGCGTGATAATCGTCAAACAGCTTGCCCCCGAATTCAAGATACAGCTTATCGCCAAACTTTCCAATTCTCTCCTCAATATGCTCAGACTGCATTTTTAGATATTTTTCATTGTCAAAACCGATTTTCACTTTCTTACCCCATTCGCTTCCTCTGCGCGTCTCACTGTAAAAGGCACCAATCTTTTTGCATACCGTCTTATTGTAGCACAACCTTTTGAATTATACCATAAAAAAGAAATGAATGAATCTCAAATTTTTATAAATACCTCTCTTGACATCTCCAATACCCGGTGATAAAATTCATACGTTAAGCAAAGGCGCTGTGAGTCGGTTCATAGCGCCTTTTTTGCCGCGATAAACCGGACCGCCAGCGAGGCGGCGTCCGCCGCGGTCTTCCTCAGAAAACAGAAGGAGTAATTATGAGCGTAAAATATGTGTTTGTCACAGGCGGGGTCGTCTCGGGACTGGGAAAAGGGATCACCGCCGCCTCTCTCGGACGGCTCCTGAAAGCCAGGGGCCTTCGGGTCACCATGCAGAAGTTCGACCCCTACATCAATATCGATCCCGGCACCATGAACCCCATCCAGCACGGCGAGGTCTTTGTCACCCAGGACGGCACGGAAACCGACCTGGATCTGGGGCATTACGAGCGGTTTATCGACGAAAATCTTGACAGGAATTCCAATGTGACCACCGGGAAAGTATACTGGTCCGTTCTCCAGAAGGAGCGGCGGGGCGACTATGGCGGCGGGACCGTCCAGGTCATCCCCCATATCACAAACGAGATCAAAAGCCGCTTCTACCGGGATTCCCCGGATGCGGATACCCGGATCGCCATTATCGAGGTGGGGGGAACCGTGGGAGACATCGAAAGCCAGCCGTTTCTCGAGGCCATCCGTCAGTTTCAGCACGAGGTTGGAAGGGAAAACGCCATCTTGATTCACGTGACGCTGATCCCCTATCTGAAAGCCTCCCAGGAAATGAAGACAAAGCCCACCCAGGCCAGCGTGAAAGCGCTCCAGGGAATGGGCCTGTGGCCGGATATTCTGGTGTGCCGCAGCGAGTACCCCTTAGATCAGGGCATAAAGGACAAAATTGCGCTGTTCTGCAACGTGCCAAGCTGCCGGGTGCTACAGAATCTGGATGTGGAATCTCTCTACGAGGCTCCGCTTGCCATGGAGAAGGAAAAGCTGGCACAAGCTGCCTGCGAATGCCTGAACCTGCCCTGCCCCGAGCCGGATCTGTCCGACTGGCAGTCCATGGTGGATGCGCTGAAATCCCCGGTATGCGGGGTGACCATTGCTCTCGTTGGGAAATACGTGCAGCTCCACGACGCCTATCTGAGCGTGGCCGAGGCGTTAAAGCACGGCGGAATTTCCAACCACGCCGCGGTTCATATCAAATGGGTCGATTCCGAACAGGTCACAGACGAAAATGTGCAGGAACTTCTCGGAGACGCGGACGGCATTCTGGTGCCCGGAGGGTTCGGGTCTAGAGGCATCGAGGGGAAAATCCGGGCCATCACCTTTGCCCGTGTCCGCCAGATCCCCTTCCTCGGCCTTTGTCTGGGAATGCAGCTGTCCATTGTGGAATTTGCGAGAAATGTGATCGGTCTTACCGACGCAAACAGCAGCGAGCTTGATCCCTCCACCGCTCATCCGGTGATTGCCCTGATGCCCGAGCAAAACGGGGTGGAAAATATCGGCGGCACCCTCCGGCTGGGCTCCTACCCCTGCGTGCTTGATAAATCCTCATTGGCCTTTGCGCTCTACGGATCGGAATTCATTGAGGAACGCCACCGGCACCGTTACGAGGTAAACAACGATTACCGCCAGCTCCTTACCGGGCACGGCATGAAGCTTTCCGGCCTCTCCCCGGACGGGCGGATCGTGGAGATGTGCGAGCTTTCCGCACATCCCTTCTTTGTGGCCACCCAGGCCCATCCGGAGTTAAAGTCGAGGCCAAACCGGCCGCATCCGCTCTTTAAGGGCTTTATCCGGGCGGCGGTTACATTCTCGCATGATCCGCATTCTCTCTGAACCACTCGTAGGCCAGCCTCACGCCCTCCTGAAGCTCGACCTTGTGTGTCCAGCCGAGCCCGTGAAGCTTATCCACATTGGTAAGCTTCCTGGGCGTGCCGTCCGGCATGTCCGGATTCCAGACAATTTCCCCCTCATAGCCGACCGCTTCCTTCACCGTCTCGGCCAGCTGCCGGATGGTGACCTCCTTCCCGGTCCCAATGTTCACGTGCTGCTCCCCGTCATAATTTTCCAGCAGAAAGACGCAGGCGTCCGCCATGTCGTCCACATAGAGAAATTCGCGCAGGGGCGTGCCGGTTCCCCACAGCTCCACCGAGGGCGCCCCCGACACCTTTGCCTCATGGAACTTCCGGATCATTGCGGGCATGACATGGGAGCCGGAAAGCTCGTAGTTGTCGTGAGGCCCGTACAGGTTCGTGGGCATACAGCTGATAAAATCATCCCCATACTGCCTCTTATAAAACTTGCACATCTCAAGCCCGGCAATCTTTGCGATGGCATAGGCCTCGTTCGTCTCCTCGAGGGGACCCGTAAGAAGTGCGTCCTCGGGTATGGGCTGGGGTGCCATCCTGGGATAAATGCAGGTGCTCCCCAGGAAAAGAAGCTTTTTTACGTGAAATCTGTGGCTGCTCTCGATCACGTTGCACTGGATCTGCATATTTTCATAGGCAAACTCCGCAGGCGTGGTGTTATTTGCGTTGATCCCTCCCACCTTTGCCGCCGCAAGAACCACTGCGTCCGGTCTTTCCTGCTCAAAAAAGCTCCTGACAGCTGCCTGGTCCGTGAGATCCAGCTCACCGTGCGTGCGCATGACAAGGTTCCGGTATCCCTTTGCCTGCAGATTCCTCACGATTGCGCTCCCCACCAGTCCTCTGTGGCCCGCCACATAGATTTTATCCTCTTTCTTCAACATATCTTTATCCTCTCTTTCCTTCACTGTTTTCCGCATCCTGCGTATGAATCACATCCCGGAATCCATCCTCTATCGCATCGCCCCGGAGCATTTCCTCCTGCGCCTTTGCGGGCGAGGCCGGGAAATCCCGGTAGCCGGTGCGGTCCCCTTCCCGGGGATAATAAAAGGTATGGCCGCCAAGCTCATAGGAAACGGTCTCAAAATTCTCATAATCCTTTTGGAACACCAGATAATCCGGCACGGCGCCCCGCACTGTTTCCGCGCCAAAGGTTCCCGCCTTATAGATGCCGATTACCGCAATCAATAGGATCAATATCCGGTACCGGTCCGTTTCCGGACTGAGGCCCAGATACACAAAGCCCCAGATCAGAGTGGGAAACACCCACAGATACACGCAGCCGTAGCGGATCAGCGGTGCGCTCATGCCCCAGAACAGCAGGTTTGCTGCCATGGTTCCTGAAAGCAGCAGAAAATCCAGCCTCTCTGCGCTCCTCCTTTTCAGTGTCCGCAGACACAGAATGACAAAAACCGCAAGCCCGGAAACTGCCAGCACAAGAAATAGTTTGTTTACCGGATCCAGACCGGCCGCCCACTGCGGGAACCACTTCGTGACAGGCTCGTCATATCTGGAAACATCCGAAAAACCTCTTCCCCAAACCTGAATTTCCCTGGAATCATAATCCGCCATTCCCTTTGGGATCTTGAAATCAAAAGAAAACAGGTCAATGGCCGTAAAGGGATAAACCAGATAACCCGACAGGATCACGTTCCGGATCAGGAAGGGCAGGGCCGAGAACACGCCAAGCCCCAGAAAAAGCGCAATTTCCTTCCCCTTTTTTTCTTTTATCATCCTCACCGCCGGTTTCAGGGCAAGCAGAAGAATCAATGCCCCGGAAAGCTTTACCGTAACCGTAAACACGCCGAGAAGGCAGAGCAGGGCGTATGGGAGCCAGTCCGCCTCCTTCCTTTCCAGAAGATCCAGCCACCGGATCACGATGAAAAAGACGCAGAGCACCATAAAATAATCGGATGCAGGAGAAACCATCTCATCAAAAATATTTAACAGATAATAGACTCCCATGACCCGCACCAGGTCGGACAGCACAGGCTTTGAGCCCTTACGGCCAAACACCCCCTGCGCGCACACCATCGCAAGCAGCCACGCCAAAAAGCCCGCGCAGGCATGGAAGGACCGGCCCCCCAGGAACGCAAAGCTGTACAGCGCCGACAGGCAGAAGGACGCACTGTTGTAAGCCAGACGGCTGTGCAGATTTCCAAGCCCCGGCACTACGCCATACTCTTCGATCCAGCGGATACTCTGGGCGTGATACAGCCCCGTATCATAATGAATGATTCCCGTGGACGTCCCGTAGGCAAACAGGAAAAACAAAAACACCGCCGCCCCCGCTCTCGCGGGGGTGACTGTCAAAAGCACGCCTCTTATATGCTCCGCCATCTGCCTGCCCCGCACAAAAAGGCAGGCTGCGCACAGGAGCAGCAGCAAAAGGTTTGCCGCAAGTCCCACCTTATGGAAAAGGCTGAAAAACTGCGCATAGACCGTGACAATCACGATCCCCGCATACAGGCAGCCGCTCTCACTGCGGATTTGACGCTCTTTTCCCGAAAGCAGGCCAAGGGCCGTAAATCCCGGAACATAGCAGGTAAAAAGCATATAAATCCATATCAAAATCACTGATACCATTTCAAAAGCCTCTAACGGAACCGACTGCCCATGCCTGTCACTGGTTCCTTTCTCTCTCCCGGTACTGGCTGCAGCTGATCCCCGCCACCTTGCGAAGATCCGCATCCATCATCATGGCAACCAGGTCTTTAAAATCAACCTCCCGCTTCCAGCCCAGCTCCTTCTCCGCCTTTGCGGGATTTCCCCAGAGGTATTCCACCTCCGCCGGACGGTAAAATTCCGGATTGACATCGACCAGAAGCCTCCCCGTCTGCGCATCGTAGCCCTTTTCCGCCACGCCGCTTCCCTCGAAGCGCAGGCTGATCCCGAGCTCGCCGAAGGCCGCCTCCACAAACTCCCGGACCGTGTGGGTCTCATTGGTGGCAAGGACGTAATCTCCCGGCTTATCCTTCTGGAGCATCAGCCACATTCCTTTCACATAATCGCCCGCAAAGCCCCAGTCGCGCTTGGCGTTCATATTTCCAAGAGACAGCTTTTCCTGTTCCCCGGCTATCATGTTCGCAATGGCAAGGGTGATTTTTCTTGTCACAAAATTCTCGCCCCTTCTGGGAGATTCGTGGTTAAAGAGAATCCCGTTGCAGGCGAACATATTGTAGGATTCCCTGTAGTTTACCGTGATCCAGTAGGAGTACAGCTTGGCCGCTCCATAGGGACTTTTGGGATAAAAAGGCGTGGTCTCGCTCTGGGGGGCTGTCTCCGGAAGCCCGCCGAACAGCTCCGAGGTGGACGCCTGATAGTAGCGGCAGTTTCCGCCGTTGACCCGCAGGGCCTCCAGAAGCTTTAAGGTGCTGACACCGGTAGCCTCCGCCGTGTACTCCGGCACCTCGAAGGAAACGCCCACATGGGACTGGGCCGCCAGGTTGTAAACCTCCGTAGGCCTGATCTCCGCCACCAGCCGCATCAGATTGCTGGAATCCGTGGTGTCCGCAAAGTGAAGGAAAAATTTTACTTTATTGTAATCGGAACGGATAATATGGTCAATCCTTGCCGTATTGCTGATGCTGGGCCTGCGCACCAGCCCGTGAACCTCATATCCCTTTTCCAGCAGAAACTCCGCCAGATAAGAGCCGTCCTGACCCGTAATACCTGTTATCAATGCCACATTCTGCATACTTATAGCCGTGCTCCTTTCAACCTTTTGTCTTATTTTGCTATTCCATTAGGGAGTATACTATTGTATAATACTTGTATCAATCTAATATATTGCGTAAAAATAGTAGAATATTGCTTGCGAAAGAAAGGAGCCGTTCATGGCAAAATCTTCCTCCGACCGCATTCTGGCAACCCCTTCCTCCTATGCAAGGAGCCATTATCTCTACGTGCAGGAAGCCGGTACCCTGCAGAGCCTGGAACCCCATATCAGCAGACGGCAGAATCTGAACTCCTTCCTGTTTCTCGTGGTTCTTGAGGGCCGGGGCCTTCTTTTCTATGACGGCGTCCAGCATGAGATTTCCGCCGGCGACTGCGCCTGGATTGACTGCAACCGGTCCTACTTTCACGAGAGCAGCGCCGATCATCCCTGGAGTCTGAAATGGGTCCACTTTTACGGTCTGGAAGCGGTGAGGTTTCACGACGCTTACCTGGCCCGGGGAAACGCCTGTCTTTTTCATCCCCGCAGCATTCTCCCCTTTACACAGGCCATTGACCAGCTTTATTTCTGCCACCAGAACAAGAGTCCCCTGGCCGAGCTCCTCTCAAACAAATACATCACTGATATTATTACCCTCTGCTTTACGGAGAATGAATCCCTGCGGCAGGGAGAATCTTCCATTCCGGAAAAGCTCAAGCAGATCCACGACTTCCTCATGGAAAACTATGCCTCAAAGATCAGCCTGGAAGAGCTGTCCCGGCGCTTTTTCATCAGCAAGTATCATCTTTCCAGGGAATACAAAAAGGCCTTTGGAACCACAATCGGCAGCGATCTCACCTATCAGCGGATCTCCCACGCAAAATCCATGCTACGGTTTGGCGATTCCTCCATCGATACAATTGCGATCAGCTGCGGTTTCCAGGATGCGGCCTATTTTATCCGGGTTTTCAAAAAAGCGGAGCGTATGACTCCTCTGGAATACAGAAAAAAGTGGTAGGCTCTCCCTCCACTTTTTCCTGAAGAACATCTGTTTCACATTCCGATCAGAACGGCAATCAATACGCCAAGGAGCGCTCCCATCAGCACCTGAAGAGGCGTATGTCCCACCAGCTCCTTGAGCCTGTCCTCCGCGCTCATTTCCTTCCCCATGTTCGTAAGCAGATCCATCATCTCGTTCAGAACCTTTGCCTGAATTCCGGTTTCCCTGCGCACGCCCATGGCGTCATACATAACCACAATGGCAAACATGGCCGAGATGGCAAACTCGAAGCTTCCTCCGCCATACTTCATCCCCGCCGCCGTGGCAAGCGCACAGACCGTTGCCGAATGGGAACTTGGCATCCCGCCGCCTCCCACCATTCGCTCGGCCACAAACCTCTTATTAATGATCAGATAGATCAGGGTCTTCAATACCTGGGCGATCAGCCAGCCCAGAGCCGCAGACACGAATATCGTATTCTGGAACACATCATTCAAAAAGTCCATCTCTTCTCTTTCCGGTTATCCCTCCGGTTTCCTTTCGCTTAGGTATTTCCTATGATTATCTTACCCTCTATTCTGTTTTTACACAAGCTAAAATATCGTTTGTAACAAAATCTTAATAAATTCGTATGATTTTTTACACATTTTACTAGTGACGCTAAAATACAAGTGTGATATAATAGCTGAAGTGTGGATTTGCATGGCAAATCTCTATTTTTTATGAAAGCGAGGAACGATTGATGAAAAGATTACAAGTGCTTTTTCTTGCAGCCTTGTCTTCATCTCTTTTATTGTTCGGCTGCGGCAAGAAGGACGCAGAGACAACCTCTAATCCCGTGATCGAGATGCAGCCTCAGACCCAGCCGTCTACACAGGATGCCGACCCGGGCCAAGATGTGGAAAAAGAGACCGAGGCAGAGGATACGGAAACTCCCCCTGCAGAGGGAATGGTGCGCAGCCGTCTGACTAATGAGTGGGTGGATGAGGAAATCGCCAAGATGCGCCCCATAGCCGTTATGGTGCCCAATACGAAAACAGCCAGCCAGTATGGTCTGTCAGACGCCTCTGTTTTATATGAATGCAATGTGGAAGGAAGCATGACAAGGCTCATGGCCATCTGGGAAGACTGGAGCAACTTGGAGAAGATCGGCAACATCAGAAGCTGCCGCGACTACTACCTGTACTGGGCATTTGAGTGGGATGCGATCTATATCCATTTCGGAGGTCCCTTTTACATAGACCCGCTCGTCAACAGGGAGGATACGCAGAATATTAACTGTATCAGCTATTCCGGCGCGGCTTACCGAACCACTGCAAAGAATTCAACGGACAATGCGTTTACAAGCACCTCCAACATCAAGGATGCCATTGATCATTACGGATATCCCACGGAATACCGGGAAGGCTATGCGGACGAGCATCATTACCTGTACGCTCCCTCCTCAGAGCCCAATACCCTGGATCAGTACAGCGATGCGATCACGGCGTCCAAGGTGGACATGTCCCCCGCTTATCCGGTGACCAACTGCTATTTCATTTACAACGAGTCCACCGGACTGTATGACAGATACCAGCACCTGAGCGGCGACAGCGACGGTCCCCACATTGACCTTGCAAATAATAAACAGCTTGCATTCAAGAACATCCTGGTTCAGAGCACCTACTACGAGACAAGAGATGATAAGGGATATCTGGCGTTCCAGTGCCACGACAATACAAGAGACGGATGGTTCTTTACCAATGGCAAGGGAATTCATGTCACATGGGAAAAAACCTCTGACTACGGCGCTACCAGATATTATGATGACGACGGCAACGAAATCAGGCTGAACACCGGAAAGACCATGGTCTGCATTCTGGAGGAAGGCGATTCCTTCAATGTGGATGACAAGGCCATTGAATCCAAATAATGCTGCGAATAAAAAACAGGAAGGCGGTCGCCTTCCTGTTTTTTTATGTACACGGGGCAGAACGGAAAATGCTGCTTACGCAGCCTGCCCCGGCACACGAGCAGGGAGAAAGTCTTCCCTGCTCGTGTGCCGTTCGTTCCCTCTATTCGCCCAAGCCGCTTTCAATCGCACCGACCAGGGTTCGCAGTGCCTCCGCCTCGTCCTCTCCCTCACAGATAATCTCAATCTCGTCACCGCACTTTACGCATGCTCCCAGAACGCTCAACACACTCTTCGCATTTGCCGTATTTCCCCTGAATGTGAATGTAATCAGCGATTTAAACTGCATAGCCTCCTTGCACAAAATACCGGCTGGCCGCAGGTGCAGGCCAGTGGGATTTTTTATAACCACCTTTTGGCTTACCATTCTCCAATTCCCTCCAATTCATCTGATGCCACACCTTAACTATAGTATTTCCGCCCCTGATTCACAAGAGCTACAGCATGATATTCTGAATCAGTTCCGCCAGCTGACGCGCTTCCTTATCAATCATCTGCTGATCCTTGCCCTCGATCATGACGCGGACCATGGGCTCCGTACCGGAAGGACGGATCAGGACTCTTCCCTCTCCCGCAAATTTTTTGTCCAGCTCGGCAATGGCATTCGCAATTTCCGGATACTCCATATATTTCTCTTTCTTGTGATTCGGCACCTTCGCATTGACCAGCGCCTGTGGCAGCACCTCCATGATGGAGGCAAGCTCGGACAAGGGCTTTCCCGTCTCAGTCATGACCTGGAGCAGATGAAGTGCACTGAGAAGCCCGTCGCCGGTGGTATTCTCCCTGAGGAAGATGATATGTCCTGACTGCTCTCCGCCCAGACTCGCACCGATTTCCTTCATATGCTCGAGCACGTAGCGGTCTCCCACCTTGGTCTGATCCACCCGGATTCCCATTCTCTCCGCCATCAGGAAAAAGCCGAGGTTACTCATTACCGTGGCCACAATCGTATCCCCGGAAAGCTCTCCCTTTTCTTTCATGTGGTTTCCCACAATCGCCATGATCTGGTCTCCGTCCACCACGTTTCCAAGCTCATCTACCGCAAGAAGACGATCCGCATCCCCGTCAAAGGCAAGCCCTATGTTGGCCTTCTCGTATACGACCCGGGCCCGGATCTCCTCCATATGCGTGGATCCGCAGTTTGCGTTAATGTTGGTTCCGTCCGGCATATTATGAATGGCAACCACGTTGCCTCCCAGCTCTCTGAGCGCTTCCACGGAAGTGTAATAAGCGGCGCCCTCCGCACAGTCCACCACGATCTTAATGCCGGAGAGATCCACTTTCACGGACTGAATGGAATGGTTGATGTATTCCTCCCTTGCGTCCGTGCGGTACTTGATTTTCCCCACATTGGGGCCCACGGGAAACCGGATTCCGCTCATGTTGCTCTTTATCAGCTCTTCAATCTCGTCCTCCAGCGCATCCGGAAGCTTATAACCGTTTCCGTCAAAAAACTTGATTCCGTTAAACTCCACGGGATTATGGGAAGCGGAAATCACCACGCCGGCATCCACCTTGTATTTTCTGGCCAGATAAGCCACGGCAGGCGTGGGAATCACTCCCACATACACGGCATTTGCCCCGACGGAACAAATACCCGCCATCAGTGCATTGGCAAGCATATCTCCCGATATACGCGTATCGCATCCCACCATAATCGTCGGTTTATGCTCATTTTCCTTTGTAAGTACAAAAGCGCCCGCCTGACCAAGCTGCATGGCCAAAAGCGGCGTCAGCTCATCATTTGCAACTCCTCTTACGCCATCCGTACCAAATAATCTTCCCATTTTAGAACTCCTTTCTCAATCTGCGAGTCTGCTGTTTATTCTTCCTCTATTTTAGACAAATGCATGGTAACCACGACCGGATCAGCGATCCGCACGTTCTCGGGAAGGCCGAAATCCACCTCAACCTGATAAAAGCCTTCCTCCGGGGTGTCCATCCCTTCTTCTCTCATCCATTCCGCAATATCCACTTTGCCCTCCATATCATTGGCAGACAGTCCCGCTATCTCCTCAGGAAGCCCGACAATCTCCAGGATCAGGCTCTCCTCCAGCTCGGATATGGAGGCCGTAAAGCCTTCCGGCACGTTCATGACGCTCACGCCTTCTCCCCGCACTGCCAGACGTCTGGTAATCTCCTTCTGAATGTGCACGGCCACACTGATTCTGGCCTGGGAAGGATCGGCAAGGAACACGTTGTCCGGAAGATACTCACGGATGTCGACCTCCGCCTCGTAGTCCTCGTTTCTGCCGGAAATGTCAACCATTTCCGCCGGAATTTCAATCTGGCTCACATTGGACAGGACATTGCTCTTACCCGCCAGAACCACCGTGCCTGCGGCGCTCTCGATATCGCCAACCACCCGGTATCCGGCGGCCGGAGCCCCCACATAATCAAAGTGCACCGGCACCTCCAGAGTCTGGTAAATATTTACCTTCACTCCCACCGTCTTGATGTTCTGGGTCACTCTCGCATCCTGTATCAGGTTATCCTTTCCGTCATACAGACGGATTTCCGCATTGGTTCCGATATCACTGGTAAATCCCGTCACATCCACGTCAACCGATGCCTTCGCAATCTGGTTCACTATGGATTCCGGTCCCGCTATCCGCACAAGGTTCTGATCCGTCGTCACTTCGCCGATCAGGTATCCGTCCTCGACTTCGCCCTGCACCGCAGTCTTGAGCGCAAGGGTCTTCATCCGCTTGTTCTCAATATTCAGCTTCACTGTGTCGCTGCTTGCCTGCATCCTCTCCACCTCGCCGCCCAGGTTGGTGGACAGCTTGATGCTGATCGTATCCAGACTGCTCAGCTCGCTCACATCTGCCGTGGCAATAATATTGCCGGCATTGAGAGAGCTGAACACGGAGCGCGGCGCCCACACGGTCACCTTGTCAATCACATTGGTATCATCCATCACCTCAAAGACCTGGCCGGAATCGGTAATCAGCTCCGTGTTGAGGAGTTTGACCGGAATATCCGTAAAGGTCTTGTCAATGGTAGGATCATTGGCGTTATTAATTACCATCCAGAGAAGAAACGCAAAAAACAGGGATATAATTTTAAGGCTTATATTATGCGTAATCTTATTTTTCACCTTTGGACCGTCCCTTCCACAGAATATGCTTTTTGTTCTCTTCTTCCGGCTTATTCTGTATTAATCTGAGTTTTTCCTTCACGGCCTCCCCGTCCAGGCTTCTTGTAAGATTTCCCTCATAGGCTATGCTGATCTTTCCGGTCTCCTCCGAGACAATGATGGTCATGGAATCCGTGACCTCGGAAATTCCCACGCCGGCCCGGTGTCTGGTTCCCAGATCCTTGCTCAGGGCCATATTGTCGGAAAGAGGAAGATAGCAGGTGGCCGAGACGACCCGGTTTCCTCTCACAATCACAGCCCCATCGTGGAGCGGCGTGTTATGCTCAAAAATATTGATCAGCAACTGACTCGTCACAATACCGTCCACATCGATCCCCGTCCGCTCGTATTCCGCCAGGGACTGATTCTGTTCCACGACAATAAGGGCTCCCGTTTTCACCTTGCCCATTTCCACACACGCTTTTGCAATCTCATTAATCGTCTTATCCGAAAATCTCCCGGCCACCGACACCTTTGAGGTATCGAAAGGAATGAGGGATGAGATCAGATTTTTCCGCCCCAGATCCTCCAGCGCCTTTCGCAGCTCCGGCTGCAGAATCACCACCACCGCCATAATCGCCACGCTGAAAGCATTTTCCACAATCCACAGAATTGTCTTCATCTCAAAAAAGGCCGCAATCAAAATGAAAGCCGCAATCACAATAATTCCCTTCAAAAGCGACCAGGCCCTTGTATTTTTGATCCATGCCAGTATATGGTACACCAGAAAAGAAATAATCAGAATTTCTACAATATCCACCCATCTGATATTTCTGGGTATACGCGCCAGATATGTTTCAACAAATTCACTCATCCGAGACATTGACATTTCCTCATTTAACCGATTTCTATCTATGCGCCTGCCCGGAGCCGGACGGCCTCCTTCTGGAGGCGTTGATCTTCTTCACCGTCCGGGAAGGTGCAGCCACCGTGATCTTCGGCACTGCTTTCACGTAGTAATAATATTCATCATCCTCAAATTGCACCTTTTCCGTCCGGCTGTAATCCAGGTGGAAGGCAAAGAGCTCCACCAGCTTCGCAATCGCCACGGAAAAAATGGTTCCCACGATCAGCCCCGCTATGGAAATCTCCATATCAAAGGACAGGTCTCCCACCAGCAGAATCATGACGTCCACCAGGGCCCCGGAAATGATGGCGATAGTCCATGCATAATCAATGGAAAGCCTTCTGATCAGATAAACGACTATAATTGTCACCGCAAAGGCCGCAATCAGCAAAAGCATTTCCTTCCGGTCCATAAAGCCATCAATGATAAACCGGAATTTGCCAGCCATATCTCCCTCGTCCATTCCGGAAACCGCCGGCGCAATCTCCGCCATATAATTAATGAAATACATGACAATTACCCCGCAGCCCACGGATATGGCGGAAACAGGCGTTCCGACAAGCCCCATAACGAGCGGAACCGCATAGGGGATTCCGATCATAAAGCCAAGCGGGGTAAGCAGCACCACAATCGTATCCTTCGGCGAAAACCGGAAATACAGGAGAAATAAAACCAAAAATAAAATCAGCGTAAGAGCCGCACATTCCAGGCCCAGCGTATACATATGCATTACCACAAAGGCGGCCGCCACGAATATAATAAAATTCATCGGCATAAACGAACACATCAGCGCCAGAATGAGCACGATGGAAATACTGTCCAGCCGGTGCATATAACCAATTTTGCCATTGATGATCATCAGTGCCGTCAGCGCCAGTACCAGTTTCAAAAGCGGCTTTAAATACACCTCATATTTTGAGATAAAGCCTTTAATGTACTGCTTTGCAACAAATAAAGTTGTCATAGTGTCTTCCTCTTTAACGTACCATGTCTTTCGAACCTGCCGTTCCATGTATCACAGATCTATTTGTCATACATTCCGACCAGTCTTTTCAGATTGGCAAAATATGTCCTCAGACCTTTTTTTGCTTTACTGTATTTGTGGGCGTAAACAGCATAGGATATCACGCTGTACCCTCCCGCCACACATAAGTACAGGGTAATCACATTTTTCCCGAACGCCATCAGATCCATCTTGTAGACCTCCTGCATCAGGGGCTCAAAATTGTAAAACACATAGGCGGCAAACACCGCGAGAAAAGCGACGGTCACCGCAATAATTGACTTCAGCATCTGGAACCCGATAAAATCGCCTCTGAAATAATGCATGATGCGGATATCCCTTTTCCCTTTTCCCTCTTCATAGGACGCCATCCTGGTCATCAGAATGACCTTTTCTTCATTGATCATACGATTCCTTTCTCTGTATTCCGCACACGGCTGCCCGCACTCTACAGGAAACGCATTCTGTCGTGCCCGCCCTTCTGCGTATCGGGCTTTTGCACCTGCTGGCCTCTCTTTGGCCGGATCGCCTCGTTGAACCCGTTTGCCATCTGCTGCTTGCACTTCTCACAAAAACGTCCGGAACGGATCATTTCGCCGCATTTTTCACAAGCAATCTGAACGGGCGAATCTGCGGAAAACTCCAGACGCTCTTCCCGGATCCACTGACGGATCTGGTTTGTGGTCACATCACATTCTTCCGCGACTTCCCTGATATCCGCATTGTGATGATCCTGAATAAATTTCTTCACGTCCTGGAATTTGGCTTCACTCTCTTCCCTGCATTTCGGGCAGATTCCCGGTCCTGCCACATAGTTAAAAATTCTTCCGCAAACTCTGCAATTACGTACATTCATAGTCTCACCCCGTTTTATATTCCACGGCCTGCCGCAAGCACCATAAAATAAACCTTCTGTATTCCGGCTGTCCGCAAAACCTCCGCCATGGCGTCTATTGTGCTGCCCGTGGTATAAATATCGTCTATAATTACAATCGTCTTTAATTTTACATCATTTTCCCTGATTTTAAAAGCCTTTTTCAAATTATTTTGTCTTTCTCTGCCTCCAAGCCCTTTTTGCGGGAGGGTTTTGCGCACCCGGACAATCAGCGTCGTGTTCACCGGGATCCCGGTGTGTTTTGACAGCTCCGCCGCAATCAGCTCCGCCTGGTTATATCCCCGTTTTCTCCTTCTGGAGGCATGAACCGGCACCGGGATCAGGGCATCCGGCCTCACGGCCCCCAGCCACATTGCCTTTTGTTCCGCAAGCTGCCTGCCGTAAAATGCGGCGTACTCCTGCCTGCCACAATATTTAAAGCGGAAAATGGAATCCGCCATGCTCCCGTAATCGTAGAGCGCCGTTCCCTGGACAAAGAAATGCCTCTTGGTCCTACAGCCTTCGCACAGCTCTTCCTCCGCAGCCTGAAGCTGTTTGCCGCATTTCATGCAGAAGGGCGCCCTGATATGGACAATCTTCCCCTCGCAGCCTCTGCAGACCGCTCTCTTCGGTTCCTCGGTGATCCCGTCGCACACGACGCATCTCTTCGGATAGACGAGGTCAAGAATTCTCTCAAACCCCGCCTTTGCGCTTTCCACAATTTTCTCCCCTAAATTTTCCCCTTTTATCATTTATCCTCCGTTATTCCCAATTTTGCGCAAGTTCCCTGATTCTGTCGTCAAGGCTCGTATAGCGTTTGCTCTCCCTCTCGTTATCAATCATCTGCTGCACCACCTGCGAGCTTCCCAGTATGGTCACGCACTTTCTCGCCCTCGTCACCGCCGTGTAGAGCAGGTTTCGGTTGAGAAGAAGCTTCGGGCCGGCAAGAAGCGGAAGAATGATTGCCGGATACTCGCTTCCCTGGGATTTATGTATGGTGACGGCATAGGCAAGCTCGATCTCGTCCAGCTGTACAAAGGGATATTCCACCCGCCGGGCCTCGTCATACTCAACCGTAAGGCTCTGGGCCGCCTCATTGATTTCCCGTATGATACCCATGTCTCCGTTAAAAATTCCCATTCCCTTATCAATGGGAATCCCATAACGGCTTATGACCTCCCAGGTAATCTGGTAATTGTTTTTTATCTGCATGACCTTGTCACCTTCCCTGAAAAGACGTTCCCCGGACTGGTACTCCCTTTTGCCGTCTTCCGGCGGGTTCAGATATCTCTGCAGAATATGGTTCAGAACCTCAACGCCCAGATTCCCCTTCCGCATGGGAGTCAGTACCTGGATGTCATAGGGCTGTGCTTCCACGTAGGGCGGAAGCTTTTCCCGGATCAGCTGTATCATATGTTTATAGATCACATTTGCATCCTTTCTCTCCAGCAGAAAGAAATCCCTGCTTTTGTTGTTCAGGGCAATCGCTTCTCCCCGGTTTATCTTGTGGGCATTCACCACAATGTCGCTCTCCCCCGCCTGCCGGAAAATTTTCCGGAGCATTACAACGGGAAAGCACCCGCTTTTTATCAGATCTTGCAGCACCTGTCCCGGACCCACGCTTGGAAGCTGGTTCATGTCCCCCACCATAACCAGTCTCGTTCCCACGCTCACCGCGGCAAGGAGCGCCGCAAACAGATGAATGTCCACCATGGACATCTCATCAATGATCAGAACGTCGGCCTCCAGGGGGTTCTCCTCGTTTCTCTCAAACTGTGCGCTTTTTCCCTCCTGTGCAGAACCGTTGATCTCAAGCAGCCTGTGGATGGTCTTCGACTCAAATCCCGTGGTCTCCGTCATGCGCTTGGCAGCCCGCCCGGTGGGCGCCGCAAGCAGAATATCCATCCCCTCCGCCTCGAAAAAACGGATAATGGTATTGATCGTGGTGGTCTTTCCGGTTCCCGGTCCCCCGGAAAGGATCATCACACCACTGGATATACTCGTGAGAACCGCCTTCCTCTGCAGCTCGTCCAGCTCGATCCCCTGATCCTCCTCCAGTTTTTCCAAAAGCTTCTCCAGCTTTTTTTCCTCCAGGGGCAGAAGCTCCTCGTCCATGGTAACGTTCAGATCGTGAAGCATTCTTGCGCATTTCATCTCCGCATAATAATAGGAAACGGCATAGACTCTTCTTTCCTCCCCGCAGCTCTTGATCACCAGCTTCCGATCCATTGCCAGATTGTCCACCTGCGGCTCTATCGCCTCCCGGTACAGGCCAAGGAGCGAGGCCGCCCGTTCCGTCAGCACTTCAAAGGGCAGATAAGTATGCCCTTCCGCCGCAGCCTGTGCGAGCGCATAAAGGATACCGCTTCGGATCCGGTAGTCCGAGTCCGTGTGAATCCCGATTTTTGACGCAATTTCATCCGCAATGCGAAAGCCCACGCCGGAAATGTCCTCCGCAAGCTGGTAGGGGTTTTCCTTCATGATTCCATATAGCTTCATGCCATACTGATTATAAATTTTTACCGCAAGGGTGTTGGATATGCCATACTGCTGCAGGAATACGAAGGCCTCCCGCATATCCCTCTTTTCAATCATCTGCTGCGCAATTTCCCTTGCCTTTCTCTCGCTGATCCCCTTGACCTCGGAGAGCCGCTCCGGCTCCTGCTCCATAATGCGGAAGGTATCCTCCTTAAAAGTCCGGACAATCCTTGCCGCCAGCGCTTCCCCGATTCCCTTGATGGCGCCCGAGCCCAGATAGCGCTCCATGCCGGCCGTATCGTCCGGCGGGACAACGCGGTAGTTCTCCGCTTTCAGCTGGCGTCCGTATACCGGGTGCTCAACATAAGTGCCGTCAATTTCAAGCGTCTCCCCGGCCTCTATGTTTTTGAAGGAACCCACGCAGACCAGCTCCTGATCCCCTCCTCTCTCCTCGCCCTGCGCACCCTGTGCGATAAAGGAGAGCACTGCGTACCCATTGTCCCTGTTCTGAAATATAATATGATCGATATAACCCTTTACCCTTTCCATATGCCGTTCCTCACACATAAATGAAGGCTGCCAAACAAGACGGTCACCCGTCTCATATCAGCAGCCTCTCTATTCATCCTACTCTCCGATCCCATCAGGTCATATTATAATTGCGTTTCATCTGCTCGTAAAGCATCTGAGCAATTCCAAGCCCCTGTTTTTCCGTGGATGTCTTGGTCAGATCCTGAATCACGTTCTCCTTGAAATAATCCACCAGATGTTCATTGGGATCACTGCCCTCCTCCTTAAGGCAGTCCACGGTTTTCTGCATTTCCTTGAATACCTGCTCCAGAAAATAAGCCTCAAATTCCTTGCAGACAGAGAGGAGCTTATCCTCATCCGCATTGGAATAGTCCGTGTTCGTTAACGTATCGTTCAGCTTGGCCGAAGCGGTGCTTTGCTTGGTCAGATAATCTGTGTAAGAGGAAATACCGCCTAAATCCATCCGTCACACTTCCTTTCCGTCACTCCCTTTATCTCTTAAGGTTGTTTGCCGTCTGCATCATCTCATCCGAGGTGGTAATGGCCTTTGAGTTCATCTCGTAAGCCCTCTGTGCGACAATCAGGTTCACCATCTCATCTGCCACCTGGACATTGGAACCCTCCAGGTAATTCTGCACGATCCGGCTCTTCACCACATTATTGTTGGTGGACTCGTTCATCACTTCGCCGCTGGCCGCCGTGATCTCCCACAGCGTATCGCCCTTTCTCTTAAGGCCCCCGGGATTATTAAACTGGCTGAGACCGATGGTCTTGCCCATAGACTGCGGCACATTGTTTCCATCCGGATAATACAGGGTGCCGTCCTGCCCTATGGTGATCCGGCTTGCCACCCGGTCGCCGGGAACCGTGATGTTCTGTCCGTTTGTGTCAAGCACCGGAAGGCCGTCCTGGTTCGTCAGCATGAGCTCCCGGTTACTGTTGATGGCCCATGTGAAATCGCCGTTTCTCGTATAATATGTATTGCCATCGCTTCCCTTAATTGCGAAAAATCCATCTCCCTCAATGGCAAAGGATGTGCTGCTGCTGGAAGAGAGCAGGCTGCCCTGACGGAAACTGGTATTAATGGAGGAGTTCCTTACGCCGAGACCTACCTGGGACGTGGTCGGCTTGGGGTCTCCGTTTGCCGTAGTTGTGGCTGTCTGTAACGTCTGATAAAGCAACGACTTGAACTGCGCCGTCTGGGCCTTGTATCCCACGGTATTTACATTGGCAAGATTGTTTGCAATCGTGTCTACATTTGTCTGCTGTGCGTTCATTCCGGTCGCTGCGGACCATAAGCTTCTAACCATTGTGCTGCCTCCTTATTACTATAACTTGCCTAACTGATTGGCTGATATCTCAAGTGTGGAATCAATCGTTGTTATCACCTTCTGGTTGGAATCGTACGCCCGCTGAATGGTGATCATGTTTGCCATTTCCGACACCACCGATATGTTGGATGTCTCCAAATATCCGGCGTAAATCTCGGCTTCCGGCTCCTTTGTCTGCGCCCCCTCTATGGGAACGAAATAGTTTTCGCCAAAATGCTCCAGATAGTTGTAATCCTCAAAATCCGTAACCTGAATCGTCGACACTACCTGGCCGTCCTGAATGATCTGCCCGCTTGCATTGATCTGGGCTTCAAGAGCCGTATCAATTTGAATCGGCTGCCCGTTCTCGTCCAGAACCGCATCGCCGTCCCTGGTCACCAGCGCACCGCCCTGAGTCAGAGTGAAATTGCCGTCTCTCGTATATTTGACAGAAGTTTCCCCCGCCTTGTTTGTATATTGTATCGCAAAAAAACCGGAATCCGTCAATGCAAGGTCATAGGTGCCACCGGTGTTCTTCATGGGGCCCTGTGAAAAGTCCGTATATCCTTCTCCCACCTTGACGCCCGGATTGTTGATCCCCATTCTTCTGGTCAGCCGGTAGCCCTCCGAGATATCCTTGATCTTGTAGGTGAGAACCGAATCAAAGGACTGGCTGGTCGCTCCCTCTTTCTTGTAGCCGTTTGTGTTTGCATTCGCAAGGTTATTGGTCAGCACGTCCATCCGGTGCTCCTGATTGATCATTCCGGTATAAGCGGTATATAATCCTTTTACCATAAATATCCTCCCTTAATCTCTGTATCCTGCAAGAGATTCCACATATTTGCCTGTGCCGATAGCCACGGCCGTCATGGGATCCTCCGCCGTCATTGTAGTGATTCCCGTTCTCTCGCAGATCAGATCCTCCAGTCCGCGGAGCAGGCTTCCTCCTCCCGTAAGGACAATTCCTCTGTCAGCGATATCCGCCGCCAGCTCCGGCGGCGTTTTTTCCAGAACGCTGTGTATGGTTTCGATAATCTGCGCCGTCGCCTCCTTAAGCGCCTCCTCGGTCTCCTCGGAGGAAACCTGCACCGTTTTGGGAAGCCCTGTTACCAGATTGCGCCCTCTTACATCCATATAGTCCACTTCGGGACGCTTGAAAGCGGAACCGATCTTAATCTTAATATCCTCTGCCGTCCTTTCTCCGATCAGCAGGTTATGTTTCTTTCTCATGTAGCGGACAAGGGCCTCGTCAAAATCATCCCCCGCAATCTTGATGGATGCGCTGACCACGGTTCCTCCCAGAGAAATAACGGCAATATCCGAGGTTCCTCCCCCGATATCCACGATCATGTTTCCACAGGGCTTGGAAATGTCAATCCCCGCACCGATCGCCGCCGCAATGGGCTCCTCAATAATGGAAACCTCTCTCGCTCCTGCCTGGAGCGTGGCATCCTCAACCGCCTTCTTCTCCACCTCTGTCACACCGCTGGGAACACAGACCGCAATCCTCGGCTTGCGAAACGCTTTTTTGCCCAGGGCCTTCTGGATGAAATATTTCATCATCTGCTCCGTCACCTTGTAATCAGAGATCACGCCCTGTCTCAAAGGCCGGACCGCCATGATATTGCCGGGAGTCCTCCCCAGCATCAGTCTTGCGTCTTCACCGATTGCCTTAATCTTGTTTGTATCTCTATCATATGCCACTACCGAGGGCTCCTTTAATACGACTCCTCTCCCTCTGATGTAAACCAAAATGCTGGCTGTTCCCAAATCAATCCCGATATCCGTGTATTGCATCGTGCGATACCCCTTTCCATACTTTTCTGTTTGCGTCGTCTTCTATTATGAGTTAAAATAGTGCCGCCCAGCGGCGGCACCACAGAGAACACTTCGCATTCTCCCTGATTTCCACCACAATTACAGCAATTTTCCATATAAAATAACTGTCATTTTTCAGATGCCAATGGCATACATGAATTATTATAACCCATAAAAAAGTATTTTCAAAGAGATTTCACAAAAAATTTATAAGCAATTTTAAAAGGGGTTGCCAAAAAGCAAGGACGCACATTAAAAACGAATCCTTCCGTTTTCTCTGATGCGTCCATGCGATTTACTTATCGGTCATTTTTCAGATTATCTTTATACCTTTTGAGCATTTTTTTAATATACTGCCCCGTATAGGAGGAAGGATTCTCCGCAACCTCCTCGGGAGTGCCTTTTGCGATCACCTGGCCGCCCTTATCTCCGCCCTCGGGTCCCATGTCAATGATATAGTCCGCCGTCTTGATCACATCCAGATTGTGTTCGATTATCAGCACCGTATTACCATTATCCGCAAGTCTGTGAAGAATCTCCACCAGCTTGTGCACGTCTGCGAAGTGAAGTCCCGTGGTGGGCTCGTCCAGAATGTAAATCGTCTTTCCCGTCCCTCTCCTGCTCAGTTCCGCTGCAAGCTTGATCCTCTGCGCCTCTCCCCCTGACAGCGTGGTGGAGGGCTGTCCCAGCTTCACGTAAGACAATCCCACGTCGTTTAGCGTCTCTATCTTCCTTTTAATAGAAGGAAGATTCTCAAAGAAAGGAACCGCCTCCTCCACTGTCATCTCCAGGACGTCATAAATATTCTTGTCCTTGTATTTGACGTCCAGCGTCTCCCTGTTGTAGCGTCTGCCGCCGCAGACCTCGCAGGGCACATAGACATCCGGAAGGAAATGCATCTCAATTTTGATAATTCCATCACCGCAGCAGGCCTCGCAGCGTCCGCCCTTTACGTTAAAGCTGAATCGTCCCTTCTTATAGCCTTTTGCCTTGGCGTCCTGAGTGCTTGCAAACAGGTCGCGGATCTGGTCAAACACTCCCGTGTAGGTCGCCGGGTTTGAGCGGGGCGTCCTTCCTATGGGGGACTGGTCGATATCAATCACCTTATCCAGCTGTTCAATTCCCTTTATGACCTTATGCTTTCCCGGAATCGTTCTCGCACGGTTCAAATCCCTCGCAAGACGTTTGTAGAGAATCTCATTTACAAGAGAGCTCTTTCCGGAACCGGAAACTCCGGTAACACAGGTCACAATCCCCAGAGGGATTTCCACTGCTATATTTTTCAGGTTGTTTTCCTGTGCGCCGGTTACTTTCAGCCATCCTGCGGGCTTTCTGCGCCTTTCCGGTACCGGAATCTGCATTTTGCCGCTCAGATACTGCCCCGTGATGGATTCCTCCACCTGCATAATCTCCTCCGCAGTGCCCACGGCCACCACTTCTCCTCCGTGGGAGCCGGCACCCGGACCGATATCCACCACGCAGTCCGCCTCCAGCATCGTGTCCTCGTCATGCTCCACCACGATCAGGCTGTTTCCCAGATCCCTCAGATTCTTTAACGTGTTGAGCAGCTTATCGTTATCCCTCTGGTGAAGTCCGATGCTGGGCTCATCCAGAATATAGCACACGCCGACAAGGCCGGAGCCTATCTGAGTGGCCAGGCGGATCCTCTGCGCTTCCCCGCCGGACAGCGTGGCCGTAGCCCGGGAAAGGGACAAATATTCCAGGCCCACGTCAACCAGAAATCCCACTCTCGCCCTGATTTCCTTGAGCACCTGCTGCCCGATCACAAGCTGCTGCCTGGTCAGCTCCATCTGTGCGAGGAACTCCGCAAGCGTGCTGATGGACATGGATGTAATCTCATAAATATTCTTATCACTGACCGTTACCGCAAGGGATTCCTTCTTAAGACGCATCCCCTTACATTCCTCGCAGGGCGTTATCCTCATAAAGGTTTCGTATTCCTGTTTCATGAAATCCGAGGAGGTTTCCCGGTATCTGCGTTCCACATTCCTGATCAGACCGTCAAAGGTAACGGGATACACGCCCTCGCCCCTTTGTCCCTTATAGTAAACCTTAACCTCTCCAAAACCTCCGTATATCAGCTTATCCTGGATATCTGCCGGCAGCTCGTTGAAGGGCGTATCAAGGCTGAACCCGTATTCTCTGGAGAGCGCCTGGAGAATCGCATTGGTAAAGCTCCCTTCGTCCGTGCTGGACTGCCAGCCCATGACCTGAATGGCTCCCTTGCTCAGGCTGAGGCTCCTGTCCGGAATCAAAAGCTCCGGATCAAACTTCATCTTATATCCAAGCCCAAAGCAGACCGGACAGGCGCCAAAGGGATTGTTAAAGGAAAAGCTTCTGGGCTCAATCTCGCTGATACTGACCCCGCAGTCCGGGCAGGAAAAGCTCTGGCTGAAATTAATAATCTCCTTGTCCAACACCTCCACCATCAGAAGACCGTCCGCCAGGCTCAGCACATTCTCAATGGAATCAGTGAGCCTTCTCTCTATCCCCGGTTTGACCACAAGCCTGTCCACAATGATCTCAATACTGTGTTTGATATTTTTATCCAGTTTGATCTCCTCGGAAAGCTCGTACAGGTTTCCATCCACCCGCACCCGCACATAGCCGCTTCTCTTGGCCCTGTCAAAGACCTTGACGTGCTCGCCCTTTCTCCCTCTGACCACGGGCGCCATAAGCTGGATCCTGCTTCCCTGCGGCAGCTCCATAATCTGGTCAACCATCTGATCCACGCTCTGCTTTTTGATCTCCCGTCCGCAGTTTGTACAGTGGGGAATTCCGATCCTCGCATACAGGAGACGGAAATAATCGTAGATCTCCGTAACCGTTCCCACCGTGGAACGGGGATTGCGGTTCGTGGACTTCTGGTCGATGGAGATTGCCGGGGAAAGGCCTTCGATTTTCTCCACATCCGGCTTTTCCATCTGCCCCAAAAACTGCCTCGCATAGGAGGAAAGCGATTCCATATATCTTCGCTGCCCTTCCGCATAAATTGTGTCAAAAGCCAGGGACGATTTCCCTGAACCGGAAAGACCCGTGAGCACCACAAGCTCATTTCGCGGAATGTCCACATTCAGCCCTTTCAAATTATGCTCGTTGGCTCCCCGGATTCTGATATATTCTCTCGGACGCATCCTTGGTTTCTCGATATGTTTGTCTGCTAAGCTCATATTTATACCTCCTGGCCGCTGCGGGAACCGCCCTGCAGATCCCGCCTCATCTCTTGTCATCCTCAAGCTCTTTCAGCTTTTTTTTGAGTTCCACCATCTTATCCCGCAGCTCCGCTGCCATCTCGAAGTTGAGATCCGCCGCCGCCTGCTTCATCTGCTTCTGTATCTTGGCGATGAGCTTCTCAAGTTCTTTCCGATCCATGGATTCCGGATCCTTCTCGAATTTCAGTTCTTCCTTTGCGATAACCTTGGAAATGCTGATCAGATCCCTCACGGCCTTTCGAATTGTCTGGGGCGTGATCCCGTTCTCTTCATTGTATTTCTGCTGAATGCCGCGCCTTCGCTCTGTCTCCTGAATCGCCGCCCGCATGGAGTCCGTCATGTTATCGGCATACATAATGACACGCCCCTCCGAGTTTCGAGCCGCACGGCCAACTGTCTGTATCAGGGAAGTTTCGGAACGCAGAAAGCCCTCCTTGTCCGCATCCAGAATCGCCACCAGGGAAATCTCCGGTATATCCAGTCCCTCTCGAAGAAGGTTGATACCCACCAGCACGTCAAACACGTCAAGGCGCATATCCCGTATAATCTCCGCACGCTCCAGCGTATCAATATCGGAGTGGAGGTACTTGACCCTCACCCCGGCATCCTTCATATAATCGGTAAGATCCTCCGCCATTCTCTTGGTCAGAGTGGTCACAAGTACCTTGTTATGCTTTGCCGTCTCCCTGTTTACCTCTGAAATCAAATCATCAATCTGTCCTTCCACAGGACGAACGGAAATCTCGGGATCCAGCAGCCCGGTGGGACGTATGATCTGTTCCGTGCGCAGCAGCTCGTGCTCCGCCTCATAGGAGGAAGGCGTTGCCGACACGAACATCATCTGGTCGATATGGCTTTCAAACTCTTCAAAGCGCAGAGGCCGGTTATCCAATGCGGAGGGCAGACGGAAGCCGTAATCCACCAGCGTGGTCTTGCGGGATCGGTCTCCCGTGTACATGGCGCCAATCTGGGGAATCGTCATATGGGACTCGTCCACGATGATCAGGAAATCGTCTCCAAAAAAGTCCATCAGCGTATAGGGCATGGCCCCTTCCGGCAGCCCCGATAAGTGTCTGGAATAATTCTCGATTCCCGAACAGAAGCCGGTCTCCCGAAGCATCTCGATATCAAAATTGGTCCGCTCGGAAATCCTCTGGGCTTCCAGCAATTTATCTTCACTCTTAAAATAGCGGATTCTCTCTTCCAGCTCCGCCTCGATGTTTTTGCAGGCCTCGTTGATCTTTTCCTGCTGAACCACATAGTGGGACGCCGGGTAGATCATGACGTGCTCCAGCAGCGCATGCACCTGTCCGGAAAGCGGCTCCGTGTGCGCAATCCGGTCAATCTCATCCCCGAAAAATTCCACCCGGATCAGATAATCGCCGCCCTGTGCCGGATAGATCTCCACCACGTCGCCCCGAACCCGGAAGCATCCCCTCTGCAGGTCCATGTCGTTGCGGTCATACTGGATATCGATCAGCTCCCGGATTACCTGATCCCGATCCTTTGTCATCCCCGGACGCAGGGAAACGCTCATTCCCTGAAATTCCTCGGGGCTTCCCAGTCCGTAGATACAGGACACGCTGGCAACCACCACCACATCCCGCCGCTCCGAGAGCGACGCTGTTGCGGAAAGGCGCAGCTTGTCAATCTCATCATTGACCGACGAATCCTTGGCTATATAAGTGTCCGAGGACGGGACATAGGCCTCGGGCTGGTAATAATCATAGTAGGACACAAAATACTCCACCGCATTCTCAGGGAAGAACTCCTTGAACTCCCCGTACAATTGTCCGGCGAGGGTCTTATTGTGCGCTATGACCAAAGTAGGCTTGTTCAAGGCGGCGATCACGTTGGCCATGGTGAAGGTCTTGCCGGAACCTGTTACCCCCAGTAAAGTCTGGAATTGGTTGCCTTCCTGAAAGCCTTTGACCAGGGCTTCTATGGCTGCGGGCTGGTCGCCGGTGGGCTTGTAGGGGGCTTGTAATTTAAAAGCATGCCCGTCCTTGGGGCGACTTTTATGAGCAAGTAGCTGACGATTGTCAGCGGATTGCGAATTTCCTCTGTTATCTGGCATATGAAAACCTCCAATTTGTGACCGAACACTCGAAAACAAGTTTTCTCGTTATCGCGACATTCGTCAAATGCTCCTGCACGCAGGGCATTTTCCTCATTGTTACCGCGCAAAAAGTTTGCCTATTCGCCCGAAATTCGTGTAATTTGATTTTCGATCCGTGTAAAATGGGCTTGCAAAGCTGGCGAATAAGCGTTAAAATAGCAATTACACGAATGCAGGTCATATTACGCAGTATCCCTTTGGGAAAATCGTATTTTTGAAACGAAACAACACTGAATAATACCAATCAGTACAGATAGTATTATCCAGTCATTTGGTTTTTCATTATAACATATAAGTCAAAAAAAGTACAGACCAAAATCGAACTTTTGTTCTGTGCTTTTTTATACCTTATCGGACGGTAGTACGCCCGCCCCGTCAGGGGCATGTATTACGGGATGCCCGGATGGGTATATCTTTTTATGCGATTCAGTTATGCCAGTATCTTAGTTTCATGCAAGAAATTCACTAATTTGTTCTATAATAATTATCTTGTGAAAAGTCTGTACCACTTTCACTTTCTTCCTTTGGGATTACTTCATCAATATCTTTTGTATATCAATGTTTCAGGTGTATCAAAACAATCCATTTTATATAAATCATCTATAAGAGCTTGACGATCTTGTAATCAATATGGAACCTTTTTCATCATAATGATCCACTTCATCATAATAACCATCCCCCTTTAAGGCATGCTTAATATCCTGCATTTCTACTTTTGACTTAGGACCAATCCAAATCTCTTTAACAAAATTGCTTTTTGCGTTTGCAAAGGATAATTCAACATACGAAATCAGCCGCCCATTAGAAACTCTAAATGTTGGCTCTGTAAAACTCATATCACCAACCTTTATTTTTTTCCATTTAGGATACGAGTTAAGTATTAACCGCCATTCCCTTTCTTCTTCAAAACTGGGATTTTTATATTTAGCAAATTCATCTTTATGATTCGAATTCCATTCTATCCCCGCCAGCCCAATTCCTTTAAATTCCATGTTTCTGAAAATTTCTTCAACAACCTTATTTACATATTTTTCTTGCTGCTTCTCATCATAAATAACTTTAGAAAAACTCAAATTATGATGCATTATTTTAGGCAATGACTCCAACATCCTTTTACAAAATCCAATACTAATTCCTTTCCCATCATCTGCATAACCTCTCCATTGACTAAGACAATCCATTTTTTCAGAAAAACATGCCACATACGTTAGCATTGAATCATCTAGTTCCCCACTTATCCGATCGCCTGTTTGCCAAGCATGCAAATTTTCTGAATCACCCTCTAATTCGCATCTGATCCTATTTTTGATCTTATTACGAATATAAATACTTTCTAAACAATCATTTGACTTACTGATATCAGACATCCATATTGAAGAATTCTGAATAATACTTAGAAATCCTTCAAGAGTACAATAATGGTATACAATCTCTTCTTTTTCATTTTTCATTGCCTTCTTCCTCCATTTCCAGTAGCACACGGTCAAAATCGCTCTGATACAATTGATCCTGTCTTATACGGTATTTTTCAAATTCACTCATTGCATGCTGTTCTGCTATTTTTGCAGAAATAGTTCCTGCATGTGTCAAAATTTCTTTTTTAGATAACCGTAAAATTCCTTCAAACTGCTCTGCCCAGTCTTCCATCGTCATTGGAATCTGCTCTTCTGCCCGCAATTCCGCAAGATCCAAATAGGCATTGACAATCCTTGCCATTGCAGATAATTCATCTTCTGTCAGATAGTTTTTCGCTACAACCACATCAAATCTCTGAATTTTCCCATTTGGCGAATCTTTCCATGTTTGAAGCCCCATATGCTCCTTCTCACTGTCTGCTCTATGGTAAATTACCTCTGCCGCAGTTTCCCCATGAATCGCCCAGTGAAGTTGGTTTTGGACTCTTTCAAAAAAACGCCTGGTTGCCTGTGCTTTCGGATCATAATCTATACTTGTGGCATATATATCCGTAACCTTTTGATAAAATTTCCGTTCCGATAACCGAATTTCACGGATTCTCTGTAATTGCTCTTCAAAATAATCCTTTGTTAAAATTGTCCCAAAATTTTTAAGCCGTTCATCATCCATTGCAAATCCTTTGATGGTAAATTCCTCTATAATCCCATTTGCCCACTTGCGAAATTGCACTGCCCGTTCCGAATCAACTTTATTTCCTACGGCAATAATAGCTTTTAAATTGTAGTGATTTGTATTATAGACTTTGCCATCTGATGCAGTTATTCGAAATTTTCGAATAACTGATGCCTCATCCAATTCACCATCTGCAAATATCTTTTTTAAATGATAATTGATCGTATGTGTTTCTACGTTATACAGCAACCCCATTGTTTTCTGAGAAAGCCAGACGTTTTCACCAAAATATATGGCATTTACATCGCTTTCACCAGTAGCTGTAATAAATGTCAAATATTCTGCTGCCGAGGAACGCAAAATGGATATATCTTTTTTCTTTTTCATCACTTTATCCTCTTAGAATTTTTCTGTTTAAATTTCCATATAATATTATCTTGTCCTTTACACGAATCCAGGTCACAAA